>Ga0299906_10000010_pt1 | contig 191489 bp, 142 predicted proteins | sample RVTome_14_FD_200259 | JGI IMG/M metagenome (GOLD analysis project Ga0299906, IMG submission 200259) | Soil microbial communities from uranium-contaminated site in the Upper Colorado River Basin, Wyoming, United States - RVT145D125 (version 2) ...
TTGTCCTCCCTGACTACTTACATGCATGTCGAACCGCCTGTATGATCCACCACGCGACGGCAGACGTCAATCAAAAAATCGCGGCGCGCAAGGGACTTTCACCACGGGCTGCTAGGCCGGTCCCGTAATATCCATCGCCCGACAACGCGACAAACGCCTGTCACTCCCTTCGTCCGAATCGCTCATCTCCCCCATCGGCGCCGGCCAACATCGCGGGTCTTTCCCGTTCCGCCGGCTTGACGCGCCGCCGCCGAATCTGCTATCCTGGACGCGCCGCCTTTCACCTCGCGACGGGCGGTCGTTCACGATTGAGGATCGATTTCTCGGGGGAGTCGACTCGCCGCCGAATGACGACGGCGGCCGCCTACGTCGCCTTGGGGGGATTCAATGAGTCGTTTCGCATCTGTTTCGAGAGTATCCGTGCTTGCAGGGTGGGCGTGCGCGGCGGTTTTCGCGCGGCCGGCGGCCGCATCGGTCACGCATTTCGCGTCCGGGATTTCCTCCGCGAACGTGCCGGTCAGCTTCAAGGCGGAGCTGACCATCGTCGGGGACGATCTCACCGTCGTTCTCACCAACACCTCGCCCGTCGCCAGTCTGAATCCCAATGACGTCCTGGGCAGCTACTACTTCGACATCGTCGACGACGCGAACAACCGCCCGGCGCTGACCTACGCCGGGGCATTCGGCGACGTCTATACCGGACATAAGAACAACGCCGATTCGCTTTACTCCGCCACCATGAACTTGATGGCCACGGCCTCCGGTGACAACACCTGGCAATTCAGAGACTTCGACGCCGGGCTGGCGCCATTCCTCGGTTTCGGAATCGGAACGGTCGGGAATTCCAACGTGTCCCCGAACAGCTTTCAGGGAAACATCGTCGATGGGATCGACTATTCGGTCTACCGCGGGGACGTCTCGTCGTCCAACCTGCACAACAAGCGCCTGGTCAGGGACTCCGCCACGTTCACCTTCAGCGGCCTGACGGGTTTTTCGGAGGATGACATCTCCGAGTCGTTTGCATTCGGCCTCGGCACCGCGCCGGACAGCTTCCTGGTCCCGGAGCCCGCCGCGGGGCTGCTGCTGGGACTCGGGGTCTGCCTGTTGCGGCGGCGGCGAAAAGCGCCGTAATTGCGCCGATTGACTCCCTTTTGCCGCTGGCGATCGGGTCGCAGCGGCGAGCCATCGATTCGGCCTGCCCGAATTCCACGCCATCCATGCGAATTCGATCCACGAAGTCTTGAATCCGCCTTCGGCAAGCGGTTACAATGCTGTCAAGATAGCGAAGCTGTGCCGATTTCTCCAGGGTGGGCGGCCCATGAGGGGACACGCACGCGGCTACATCCACGTCTTCCCGGGCCGCCGAAGGAGCACCGCGCCATACGAGGAGCTGCAACAAGTTGCTGCTGCGATCGGTCAATTGTGATCGATAAACTCGTCAGGCGAGTCGAAATCGCCCGTAAGTTAATGGGGTCTTTCCCGGCGTGGAGAGACGGTCATCCCCAATGGCAAGAGCGGCGAGCCCTTTACAAGGAGTTTCTGGATCATGATGAAGCGAGTTCTCCCCATTTCGTTCATGGCACTGCTGGGCATGGCCGTTTATGCGGCGCGTGCCGGGGCCGACCCGATCACGGACTTTTCGTTTTTCGACGGGATCGACCATACGGAGATCCCCTTCGAGCTCGACGGCGCGGGGGCGACGATTCCGGTGATCTCGAACGTGACGCTGCCCTCGACGGAGTACGAGGCGCAGGGCGTCACGATCCTGCCGAACACGCGGTTGTCGCGGGACAACGATTCCTGTTTCAGACTCGTCCAGGACATCAACGGATCGACGCCGTACGGACTGATCGGGGCCGACACCGACGCCATGGAGTTCGATCCGCCGATCAGCGCCTTCGCGGTGTCGTTCGTTGACATCCTGGCGCGGTTTGCGACGTTTACCGCGTACGACGAAGACCACAACGTCATCGAGACGGCGGTCTTCGGCGGCGCGTTCATCGACGGGACCGGATGCGGCTTCCTCGAATTCGGCGTCATCGGCATCTCGTCCACGACGCCCATCGCCCGCGTGGAGATCACGGCCATCTCGGGCTCGATCGACAACCTGCACTTTGCCGGCGGCGACGCGGACGGCGACGGCGTACCCGATGGTGACGACAACTGCCCCGACACGCCCAACGCCGATCAGGCCGACGCCGATTCCGATGGGATCGGCGACGTCTGCGACGATTGCCCGAACGACGCCGCCAACGACGCTGATGGCGACGGCGTCTGCGGCGACGTGGATAATTGCCCGGCACATGCCAACGCCGATCAGACGGACACCGACGGCGATTCCGAAGGCGACGCGTGCGACGCGGACGATGACAACGATGGGCTTTCAGACGTCGACGAGGCCACGTTCGGCACCGACCCGCTCAACGGCGACACAGACGGTGACGGCCTGCTCGACGGGACCGAAGTCGATGCCGCCATGGGATCGGGATGCCCCGATCCGCTCGATTCGGACTCCGACGGCGATACGCTGTCCGATGGAACCGAATCGCTGACCCTGGGCACGTCGCCGTGCAACGCGGACTCGGACGGAGACGGCGTGGACGACGCCACCGATCCCCTGCCGCTCCAGCCCGGCGTGACGACCGGCTTTTTGGAGACCATCACCCGGTCCACGTCAACCGAAATCCTCGCCCTCGACTTGAGCGCGCTGAATGGCCCGAACAATAACGCCAACAATGGCCGCCGTACTGCCCTGGCCAATCGCGCCGCCGAAGCGGCCAACCTGATTGCCGCCGGCGATTTTGAAGGCGCCGCCGAGGAGCTCAATAGTCTTCTCGAAAAGATCGACGACGAGGAACCGCCGCCGGATTGGATGGACCCCTCGCCGGAGAAGTCGGCCCTCGCCGATCAGGTCCGCCTGCTTCTGTTGCTCATCGACCTGTCTTCCCAGTAGGGCATCGCCGACCGCGGAATATCCTGCCCGTCCCGACGCCCATCGGTTCTCTCGCGAGAGCCGATGGACGCCGGGGGCCGGGCAGATTCCGCGCGTCGATTGACGCACGCTTGCCCCTGTCGCTTCGATTCGGCGGTATCGGCGCCGGCCGCTGGCCCGACCTGCGCACGCCGCCCGCTCTGCCGCCGCGACAGGCGTGGCCGTCCCCTTCCCGCCGATGATTCCTAGCAGCGTGCGCGCGGAGCCATCTGGTCATCGCCCGCCTGGGTCGCCTACATGCCGGACGCATCGAACCACCTCGAGCAGTCACTGACCACCCTGCGCAACCGGTGCATGATGCACTTGCTCGAACGGATCGCGCGGACGTTCAACGCCGCCGGCGCCCCGCTGATGGCGCTGAAGGGGGCGGCGCTCAATCTGGCGATTTGCGACGGCCCCGGCGAGCGGGCGATGTCGGACCTGGACCTGATGATCCGCCCGGAGCATCTTGACGCCGCCCGCAAATTGCTGGAGGAACTGGGCTGCCTTCGGGGCCCACCGCTGGTTCGTGAAGACTACTTCCCTCGCTATTACTACGAGACCGAATACACCGCGGGCGCCGTCTGGCCGATGAAGATCGACCTGCACGTCCGGCCGTTTCGTCCGCTGCGCTACAGTCGCTTCATACCGCCAAACGCCATCTGGGAGCGCGCCCAGACCGTCAGGATCGGTCAGGCCTCGATCCTGATTCCGGCGGCGGAGGACATGCTGATTCACCTCGCGGTCCACGCGGCCATCCACGGTTATGCCGACGACAAGTGGATCGCCGATATTCACCGCTGGGCCGATCGCCGGGGCAAAGACCTCGCCTGGGATCGTCTGGCGGCCACCGCCGCATCCTGGCGGTTGAGCTGGCCGGTCTTGCACGCGCTGCGCCGGGCCGACGAAGCCGGCGCCGTCGAAGCCCCGGGGCAGGATGAGGGCGGCCGCTTCCCCAGGGTCCTCTTGGAACAACTCGCCGGCGCCCGGAAGAACTGGCGCGATCGCCTCGCGTTGTGGCATGCGCCCCGCGACGCGGCCCATCCGGTCCGTCACGTCGCCGTCAACGTGCTGACGACGCCCGGCGCGACTTTTGCTCTCGGCTACCTCTGGTCGGTGCTGGTTCCCGCCCCGCAGCACATGGAAGAATGTTACCGGGGCCGACACCGCGGATGGCTGCTCTGCGCCCATCTCGCACGCTGGGCCCGCCCGCTGCTTCGCCGAATTCCGTCGCTGGGCAGGCGGTTCGAGATGATCGAAACCAGCCGCAGCGCGATCCACGGTCTCGGCGTGTTCGCCACCCGACGGTTTGACGCCGGGGAACTCATCGCCCGCTATCGCGGACAACCGGTCGACCGCCAGGGCCTGTACGTCGGACATCTCGACAGCGCCGGCGGGACCATGCGGCGGTACGAAATCACCGGCCGGCTGAAATTCCTCAATCATGCCTGCCGGCCCAACGCCGAATTGGCGGGTTTCCGGCTGATCGCCCGTCGGCCGATTCGAGACGGCGAGGAGATCACGATCAACTACGGCGTCGAATCATGCGGTTGTCATCGCGGCCGCCCCGGTGAGGCCGATCGGTCCCTGTCCGCCGGCGCGGCGGAGGCGGCGTAGGTCTGACCATTCGCCAGGTGAGCCATGACAGATCCCCATGAATGGACTGACGATTCGCCGACGCCGCCGGAAGGCAAGGCGACCGCGCCGGCCACCAGCAACCGGCGGTCGTTTCTCAAGCAGGTCGGCAAGAAGGCGGTCTACGTCACGCCGGTCGTCATGACCCTGGCGGCCTCGGAGGCCCACGCGGGATCGGGCGTCCGCTCCTGGTGTGGCGACGTGGGATCGCCCTGCGCGGTTCTGGAGGATTGCTGCCCGGGACTCATGTGCATCGACATGCTCGGAATGGGAACGTGCCAGTAGCGTCCATCTTCGCATGACAACGAACGCGACCCATTCTCGATCGATGATCCTCGCGATCCTGGCGGTCTGCGCCGTCGCCGCCTGGATATGCGGCGATCTCGTCAGGCAACATGTCGATGTCTGGGGCGCCGCCGGCGCGCGAGGGGGCCTGCTGTCGGGGCTGTGTCACGCCACCCGAGGCATCGGGTTCGATTGCACCCGCGTCGGGCAAAGCGACCTCGCGAAGATTGTCTTGCCGATTCCACGCCTCTACGGGAGCATGCCGGCTGCCACGCGACGAATCGAAATCCCCGTTGCATTTCTCGGCCTGGCGTACTTCGCCTCGATCGGCGTGTGGTACGTCTTCGCGGGGGGCCCGCGCGTCACCGGGCGTCGCTGGCACCTGTTTGCGCTGCTCGCCGCATGCACCGGCGCCGTCGTTTCCATCTTCTATCTGGCCGTCATGACCGTCGGTCGGGCGCCGTGGTGCGTCTCTTGCTGCGCCGTACACGCCCTGAACTTCGTGCTCATCGCGACGATCGTTCAGTTGCATCGGGGCGATGCCGGAAGAAAAGAGACACCGCTGAACGCCCACTCAGCCGCGGGCGACGCAGGGCGAACCGCGATATCGACCATCGTTCCCGCCCGCGCGATCGCCCTGGCCCTGGCGCTGGTCGCCGCCCTGTTTCTCCACATGCGTGCCCATTTGATCTTCAGGGACCAGCTCGACTCGCTGCGACCCTACCGCGCCATGGTCGATTCGCTTCGTGCCGATCCGGAATTCCTGATTCGCGACTACCTGGCCCAGCCGCGGCATGACATGGCCCCTCGCCCCACGGAAAACACCGACGGCGACGTGCCCGAACTGACGGTGTTCACCGACTTTCAGTGCCCGGCCTGCTATTGCAACTCGCTGCACATCCGCAGGCGGATCGCGACCGCCTTTGACGGGCGCCTGCGCCTCAGGGTTCGCCATTTCCCGCTGTGCCGCCACTGCAATCCGGACGTGGCCGTCGACTCCCATCGCGCGGCATGCGAGGCCGCCCGCGCCGCGGAGGCGGCCCGGCTCGTCGGCGGCGAGAAGGCGTTCGACGGGATGTGCGCGTCGCTCTTCGCCCATCGCAAGTCGCTCGATCGGTCCGTCTATCTCAGCGTCGCCCGGTCCATGGGATTGGATGTCGATCGTTTCATCGAAGCGATGTCCGGTGACGCGGTGCGGCGAATCGTCGCGTCGGACGTCGAACTGGCCCGCGAGATCGGCGTCACCGCCACGCCCGCCATGTTCTTGAACGGCCGCCGGATCACGGATATCTGCATGGCCCCCGTTTTCTGGGAGGCGATCGCCGCACGTCTGCCCACCGGGTCGGGCGACGGCCCGCAAGCCCCGATCGAGTCCATCGCCGGACCGATCCCACAACTGGAGAACTGACGCGATGACCAACCCCCAGGCGCACTGGACATCGAGGTCCGCCGCATGGACGGCCCCTCCCCGCCGCCGAGACCTTCTCGAAAACGAACTGGACGGCCAGCTCATTCTCGTTGACCCGATTGACGGCCGAACGCACCGGCTCAATCCCACGGCGCTGGACGTCTGGCGGCAGTGTGACGGCGGAACGACGACGCGACAGATCGCCGATCGACAGGTACGGCGATACGACGTGGACCCGGACGACGCCCTCGATCACGTCGAACAACTGGTGGTCAAGCTGGCCGAATCCAATCTGCTCGAAATCCCCGGGGGCGCATGATGCTCCGACGGTCCGGCAGCGGCGATCACGGCGGCGACGACGTCGCCTGCTTTCGCCTCGGCGAAATCGACGTCTCGCTGCGCAGCGAACTGCCCGGGCCCCGTGAGGATTTTGCCTCGCTTTACCGCGCGTTTACGATCGATCGTCGGTCGGTCCGCAACCCGATCCAAATGGAAGTCAGACGCGCCGGCCGACTGGGACGGCGTTTTGTCATCGTCGGCGACGGCGAACCCATCGGCCATCCGGTCCGCCGCAACGAGGTGATGCCGTTTCTGGAATGGGGTGTCAATTGGCGCGTCATCGCGAGATTTCCGCAATTCCTTCAATTGCACGCCGCGACGCTGGCCCGCCGGGGGCACGGCGTCATCTTTTCCGGCAGCTCCGGTCGCGGTAAGTCCACCCTCGCCGCGGCGCTGATGGCCCGCGGATGGAAATATCTCTCGGACGAATTCGCACTCGTGCATACGCGGACGCTGCGCCTGCACCCCTTTCCCAAGGCCGTGTGCCTCAAGGAAGGCGCGTTCGACGTCGCCGGTCGGCTGGACCTCGCCCTGTGGCAGCATCGCTATTTCATCAAGGCCCTGAAAGGCCGCGTCGGGTATCTTTGCCCGTTCGACGTCGCTCCCGATCCGATCGCGCCGCCGTCGCCCGCCCGGTACGTCATCTTCCCGCGCTACGTCGAGAAAGGCGAGCCCCACCTGTTGCCGCTGTCGCGGGCCGAAGCCGTTTTTTCGCTGGCGGGCTCAACGATGAATCACGGCGCGATCGGCCACCGGGCCGTGTCCATCATCGCCGACGTCGTGCGCGGCGCGCGGTGTTACATTCTCGAATCAGGACGCATCGAGCCGACCTGCGATCTGATGGAAGAACTCGTCGCCTGATCGGCGCGGCGCCGGATACACCGCCTGCCTAAGTCCTGGGAATACACTTGCAACTGGTCGTCGTCGGGGCGTCGGCGTGCTTCCATGCCAGGCGAAACCGTCGCTCGACCTCGGACGCTTCCGGGGTCCGCCCCTGCCCCTCAATCGCCCGGCTCAGCCCGTACAGCGACCACCCGTTGTCGGGCCACTTGGCGAGGTCTTCGCGATAGATGCGCTCCGCGTCCTTGTATCTGCCCTGACTGAGGTACACGGCGCCGAGCGTGTGTCGGACCGGCTGCGTCCACTGCGGGGGCTCCGAATAGGTCAGGGCGTCCTCGATCTGGATGCCTTTCGCCAGTGCCTCGGTCGCCGCCTCCAAGTCTCCCTTTTGCAACGCGATCTCGCCGGCGACGAATTGCTCGGCGACCGCGAGAATCGTCTTCGCCGCATCGGTGGACCACTTCACGTCGTCGCCAATCGCCGCCATCGCCTCGGCAAACGCCTCTTGCTCGCGCTCGGCGGCGGTGAAGTCCCTCTTCGCCGCGAAGGCGATCGCCCGATGAGCCCGCCAGATGGCGTTCGTAATCGGCAGATTCTTCGGCGGCGCCGGCTCGGCGATGATCTCCTCCCAGCTCCCGAATCGCTTCAGCACGTCGTACTTGGCGCACATCCACGGGTCGAGAATCGGCGCGATCGCCGGATCCGCCAGCGCTTCCCGCGGCGTCTCGGTCCACATCGCCCGCGCCGCGGCCAGCGCCTCGCGCTCCCGACCCGTCATCATCGCGGCGAAGGCCAGCATGTGGGCGTTGTGCACCCTGTACATGTGCTGAATCCCCTGCTTCGGGGACAAAACACGGTACTTCGCGTCGGCCGCCATCGCTTTTTCGTTCTGTTCGATGGCCCGGTCCCAGTGCCCGGTCTTCACATAGATGTGCGACGGCATATGGTTGAGGTGCCCGGCCCCGGGAACCAGCTCGCTCAGGCGGTCGGCCGCGGGGATGCCGCGCTGCGGCGAGTCGCTGGCCTCGACGGCGTGGATGTAGAGATGGTTGGCGCCGGGGTGCTCGGGGTTCATCGCCAGCACGCGCTCCAGCGTCGCTTCAATCGTCGGCGTCGTCTGGGCCGGCTTGAAGTCCAGCGAATAGAGCTGCCACGGGATCTGCGTCATCATCGCTTCGGCGTAAAGCGTGCCAACGTCGGCGTCGTCAGGGAATCGCTCCCACACCTCGGCCATCGCATCGGCGTACGCCTGATCGAGCTTCTTGCGGTCCTTCGGCCAGGGCCTGGCGTAACGATGCGACAGCGCCTCGATCAGCGCTCGTTCGACCGGCGTCGCGTGGTCGATCAGCGCCAGGGCTTTTTGCATCGCCTCCCACGCCGCCGATGACCGGGCGTCGGTCATCTCGACGTCGTTGTAGTTCGGTCCCTGGCACAGGGCGACGCCCCACCAGGCCATGGCGAAGTTCGGGTCGAGCGCCGCCGCCTGGGTGAACGAGCGGATCGCCTCGTCGTGGTTGAACGCGTACGTCCAGGTCAGGCCCTGCGTAAAATACTCGCGGGCCTGGTCGGACTCGGTCGTCACCGGTCGCGAATGCTTGCCCATGTCGGAGAAGAGCTGCGCCTTCGGTCCGCAGCCGGCGACGAAACCGATGGATACCAGTAAAAGGGGAATTCGCCTGGACATGATAGGTGCTCCTTTGCCTGTCGGATCGGTGGAGGAGAGTCGCGAATCGCGGACCGACGGGAAGCGCCGGCGACGGCTTTCCCACCGAAGACTGATGAGTCATCATACCCTGAAATGCAAAACCGCTGCAAGCCGCGTTCACCTTGGTCGCTCCGGCTCTGCTTGCTTCGAGCGTTACTCGCCCTTATTCCGTTTGACGTTCTTAACCAGACTTCCGACAATTTCAAGTTCGAGAGTTGCGATCCGTCGGGCTCCACCAATTTCCTCCGGTTCCTCACCATATGAAACTTCGTGAACCCTGACGAGAGCCGGTAACGACTTCATTTTGGGCAGATTGTTGATGACCTTCTTGGTCAATGCCCCTTCTAAAATCAATGCGTTGACGGATACCCATTCGGATGACTGACGACGACGTGATTCGTTCGCTCGTATTTCCTTTTCTCTCACCAGACGCTCGGCCTTTACCTCGCCAATTTGCTCTGCGTATTCGCGCTTGAGATCCTTGACCCTCGCTTTGCCCATGGCATTCAACTTCTTCCTTCCCTTGAGCAACTGGCTGTCCTTTCCTTGCTGAACATAATAGGAATTGTCCCAGACGCCGTTCACCCTCTCGTCCCTTTCGTCTTCGAGCAGCTTTGTACGTTCGGAAAACGATGCCAGAACACTTCTTTCCTCCTCTGTGCGATAGCGTAACTTGCGCCCCCGTTTCACAACGAAATGTCCGGATAGTGAGTTTACCCCGACTGATTTGATCCTAATGCTGACTGCAAACTCGCCATTGAAATGATCTGGGGGTATGCTCTCACTGATATCGTCGTTTTCGATTTTTCCTCGAGCCGCGCGATCCATCAGCGTATGCGCCTTCGCGACAGCAACGCTGAGCTTCCTTGGTTTAGAGTCCTCCTTTGGCCCCATGCCAAGACACGCGAAGATCGGCAATACGAATAGAATCGCGAGTCTTGCTACAATCACTTGCCGAGAATGTGAGAGACGGATCATGATTATCCTCCATCTTGCAGTTAACCAGCCATTATACCGAATCGAACGAATAGCGAAACTGTATTCAGGTGGCCCTATCGGTATGTGGAGGGAATCGCTAGACCCATGGGAACGAGTATCTATCATTGGGTGATTCCGCCTGTTTCGTCCTACAATCCCGCCCATGCACGGACCGCTGACCATCGCCGCCCTGACGATCCACCGCATCGCGATACCCATGAAACTCAAGTTTCGCCACGCCGCCGCCGACCGCGCCGAGTCCGAGCCGCTGATCCTGGAAATCGAACTGGCCAACGGCGTCACCGGCTTCGGCGAAACGCACCCCCGGCGATACGTGACCGGCGAATCGGCCGACGACGTCGTCGCCGCCATCCGCGACTTCTTCCTGCCGCGGCTCGTCGAGGTCCGCCCCGCCAATTTCGGCGAAGCCATCGCCGCCGCCGCCGAGCTGCCGACCCACGACGACGCCGGGCGCATCGTCACCGCCGCCCGGGCCGCCGTCGAACTCGCCCTGCTCGACGCCTACGCCCGGGCATTCGATCGCTCGCTGGAATCGCTGGCCGGCTGGATCAGCGAAACCGATCTCGGCGCGCCGGGAAGCCGATCGACGGTGCGCTTCGGCGGCGTGGTCTCGGCGTGCGACCCGGCCGCCGCCGCGCGCTCCATCCGCAAGATGCGCCTCTACCGTCTGTGCCATTTCAAGCTCAAGGTCGGCGACGGTAACGACCAACCGCGCATCGACGCCGTCGTCCGCGCCCTCGGCCGGGGACTGCCGCGCGGCAAGACGACCCTGCGCCTCGACGCCAACGGCGCCTGGGGCCTGGAAGAGGCGGCGCGGCGGTTGACCGCGCTCGAACCGCTGCCCATCGTCTGCGTCGAAGAGCCGCTGGCCCGCGGGCACATGGACGACTGGGCGGCGCTGTCGACGCGAACCAACGTGCCGATGATGGCCGACGAGTCGCTGGTGATCGAGGCCGACGCCGAAGCGCTGATTGCCCACGGCGCCGCGTCGTGGTTCAACATCCGCATTTCAAAGAACGGCGGGCTCATCCCCGCGATGAAGCTCGCCCTCCTGGCGGCGCGGCACCATGTCGACGTGCAGCTCGGCTGCATGGTCGGCGAGACGAGCATCCTGTCCGCCGCCGCCCGCTGGTTTCTGCAACAGGTGCCCAACGTGCAATTCGCCGAGGGAAACTTCGGCCGGTTCCTGCTCGCCGAGGACGTCGTGTCCCGGCCCCTGCGGTTCGGCTTCGGTGGGCGCTGGAAGCCCCTGACCGGCCCCGGTCTCGGCGTTCGGCCGGAAACGGACCGCCTTCGGAACCTCGCCGCCCAAACGCCGATGTATCTGCCGCTTTGACGGCGACACTGACGGCGATCGCCGACCCGACATTCAGCCCTGGTCGCCGGTCTATCGTCAGACCTCCGGCGCGCCGATCCGGCCCGCATCCATGACAACGACCGCTAACGATGGCACGAAGGACCCGGCATCATTCCCCGACGCTCGTATCGAGATCCTGATCGCCACTTCCAAAACTGCGGCAGCCCGAAAAACGGATGGACCGGGACCGTTCCGCTCCCGGACGCCGCATTCTCGGAATCCGCCGCCCGCCCGGGGACTGCCCTCGTGAGGCGACGGCATTTGCCCGGATGACCGCATGCCGCCACCCGGCCTAGAATAGGCGAGGTGTCATCGGCGCCTCGCGAGGGGACGATAGACGGCGACCTTCCCGCCGGGCTCAAGCGAAACAGGGGAAGGTGCAGACGAGGGGCACAGGCATGAATCGCTTGGGGGTTTCGTGTTTGCTTTTTGGCGTCGCGGCCATGTCCGGGATGAACGGCCAGGGTTGCGCGGGCGGGCTCGCCGGGGGCATCTTCCCGCAAGTCCCTCCGGCCATCATTCCTACCGGGCCGGCCGAAGATAACCTGTCCATGAGCTTCACCGTCGACCTGCGGCGCTTTCCCGATACCCACACCGTGACCTGGGAATTCGGCGACGGCAGCATGATGCCGAGTCTCCCGGTGGCGTCCGGCCGGACCGTGTCGCATCAGTATTCGCGCGGCGGCGTGTTCAACGTTCGCGTACATCTCTTTTCCGCCCCGGACGTCCGCAACCAGCGCCCGGCGGCGTACCTGGCCACCGGCAAATTGCCGGTCGACGTGCGGCCGCCCAACGTCGGCCCGACGGCCCTGATGCTGATCGCCGACGTCCTCGACGACGAAGGCCGGGTCCTGTCCGACACCAAGCAGTTCAGCGGCACGCGAAGCACCGATCCGGACGGGTTCATCGAGCGCTACGACTGGGATTTCGGCGACGGGTCGCACGGCACCGGGGCGACGATCGAACATCAGTTCACGCGCACCGGGCGTTTCGTCGTGCGACTGACGGTGACGGATGATCGCGGCGCCACGGCCACGACGACGCGGTCGCTGGTGATCAACCTGATGCCGATCGCGGCGTTTACGTTCACCGAGACGGGCAACGACGGGCTGTCGTTCCGCTTCGACGCTTCGGACAGCGTCGATGCCGACGGGTCGATCGTGCAATTTCGATGGGACTTCGGCGACGGAAGCGATCCGGCCTTCGGCCAGATCGCGAACCACTCCTACGCCGAGCCGGACGACTACGACGTGACGCTCCGGGTCACCGACGATCTCGGGGCTTCGGATGCCACGACCGAGTCGATCGACGTCACCGGCGTCGTGCCGTTCATCCGATCGGTCGATCCCGATTTCGGCATCGTGGACGACGCCGAGGCGGAGGTCATGGTCGATGGGGAGAATTTCGAGGACGGCGCGACGGCGACGCTGGAAATGGGCGCGACGACCATCGCGGCGACGAGTGTAGACGTCGTCAACGCCACGACGCTCGAGCTGACCTTCGACCTGACCGGCGCGGAACTGGGCGACTACGACCTGGTCGTGGACAACCCGCTGGGCGGCGAGGCGACGCTGGCGGCGGCCTATCGCGTCGTGACGCCGAACCGCGTGCGGCTGGAGACCAGTCTCGGCGACGTGGTCATCGAAATGGTCGACGACGCGCCGATCACGACCGCGAATTTCTTCCAGTACGTCGACGACGATTTCTTTGACGGCACGATCTTCCACCGGATCGTTCCCGACTTCATCGTGCAGGGCGGCGGGTTCCTGCCCGGCATGATTCGACAGGAGCCCCTGCGCGACCCGATTCAGAACGAATTCAGTCCCGACCGCAGCAACGTCCGCGGAACCCTCGCGATGGCCAAGGTCGGCGGAGACCCCGATTCGGCCACCTCCCAGTTCTTCTTCAACCTGGACGACAACTCCGACAACCTCGACAACCAGAACGGCGGCTTCACCGTTTTCGCCAACGTCGTCGAGGGCATGGACGTTGTGGACGCCATCGCCGCCGTGCCGCTTAACGGAGAAGTGCCGGTTGACGACGTGCTGCTGATCCGCGCCATCCGCGAATGATGCGATACCGGCGCGATGTTCATTTAGGGCGAGCCGCCGCCGTGCGGCGCTAACGCCGCTCAGTCACCGTGTCGGCGAAGAAGACGTTGGGTACAATCCCGCGCTTCATGACGCCGGTTATCTCGACCACGACGACTTCCATTGATCCGATTGCCCGGTCCCGATCCCTGGCGCCGGCGCGCGTGCTGGTCACCGGGGCCGCGGGATTGCTCGGGCGAGAGCTGGCGGCGACGCTCGCTACGGGGGGCCAGGCGGTGCGAGGAATCGACCTCGCCGAGCCCGGGCCGCGGTGGCCGCCCGATCGTTGGGTGTCGGGCGACCTGCGCAGCGACGACGCCTGCCGGCAGGCATGTGACGGCGTCTCGGCCGTGATACACGCCGCGGCGCGGCAGCACCACAGCCGGATGCCGCGCCGGGGACGCGAGCGGTTCTTTCACGCCAACGTCACGATGACGCGCACGATCCTCCGCGCGGCCGTCGAGGCCGGCGTCGGCCACTTCATCGATGTATCGAGCGACATGGTTTACGGCATGCCGCGCGGCCGACCCTTCGTCGAGACCGACGTCCCCTGCCCGATCGGGCCGTACGGCCGCAGCAAGCTGGAGGGCGAAGCGGTCTGCGCCGCGGCCCGGGGCCGATCGCTGATCGTGACGATTCTGCGCCCCCGGCTGATTGTCGGACCGGGGCGCCTCGGCGTGCTGACGCGGTTATTTGACAGGGTTCGGCGCGGCCGCGCGGTGCCGGTTTTCGGGCCGGGACATCATCGCTACCAGATGGTCGCGGTGGCGGACGTCGCGTCGGCGTGTGCGATGGCGCTGGCCCGTCCATGCGACGGCGTTCTCAACCTGGGATCGGATGATCCGCCGACCGTGCGCGAACTGCTCGGCGATCTATGCCGGCGGGCCGGAACGACGTCGCGCATCGTGTCGATGCCGTGCGGCGCGGCGAATGCCGCGCTGTGGGCGCTGCATGCCGTTCGGCTCGCGCCGCTGAGCCCGGAACAGTTTCGCATCGCCGGGGCGGATTACGTTCTCGACACGACGCGGGCCCGGGAGCAGCTCGGATGGCGGCCGCGTTTCTCCGACGCCGAAATGCTCTGGCAGGCGTACCGCGCCTATCTCGAAACGCTCGGCGCCAGATGAATCCGCGGCGGCGTTGTCGAATCTATCGGGCCCAGCTATTCTCCGGCATCTCGCGCAAACAGAGTGCATGAACGCAGGCGAAGCGACCTTGACGACCGACCGGCGAAGCGGGCTGCGATACGCCGTCGAGGGCGGGCTCGCCATCGGTGCCGTGCTGGCCGTCGCGCATGGGCTCGCCCTGTGGGATGGCGTCATTCTCGACGACCACTGGCACCAAAAAGGGCTGCGTGAGCACGACTGGTCCTGGCAAGGCATCCTGCGTACGCTGAACATCGCGCCGGCCGACTTTCTTCATTGCTGGTGGCAGCAGGTGGACGTGCAGTGGGACTACCTGCGGCCATTTTTCATCCTGTGCATGAAAATCGTCTATCTGGGCCTCGGCGGCGGCGATGCCGCGGCGCTGCACGCGTTCAGTTTGCTTCTGCACGCCGCCGGAGCGCTGCTCGTCTGGCGGCTGGCGTGGCTGTTGACCCGCGACCGGCTGTGGAGCTTCGTCGGGGCGCTCATGTTCGTCATTTATCCTCATGCCGTGATCTCCGTCGCCTGGCCCTCGTCACAGAACGTCGTCCTGCAAACGACGCTGATCCTCGGGTCGCTGCTGGCGTACATCCGCGCTTCGGGGCTCGCCCCGGGCAGGTTCGACGACGGGCCGAGCGACGCCGCGAACCCGCCGTCCCTGCGACGCGGTCCGCTGACATTGGCCATGGCGCTGTGGTGGCTGGCGGTCCTGACGCGGGAAAACGCCGTGCTGATGCCGGCGATATTCCTTGCATTCGACTGGAGCTTCGGCGGTCGCCGCCACGTCTGGGCGCGGCGACATGTCTACGGCCTGTTTCTCGTCGTCGGCGCGGCGTTTGCCGCCTGGCGCGTCTCGCTGGAGATCCCGCCGCTGCCGGAGGTGTATTGCCGCCACTACGACGGCGACTATCCTCAATTCGCCGCCTGGCTCGCCGCCAAGTTCCTGCATTATCTCTTCGCGTCGATCTGGCTCGCGCCGATGACCGTCGGGCCGTCGGGGCGATTCAATCCGTGGGTCGAGACGCCGGGCGATTGTGCCATGATGATCGTCATGGTGGCGCTGCTGCTGGTCGGTTACGCCGTCGTGGCGCGCCGGTCGCCCGGCGCGTGGATCTGGCCCTTCTGGATCGCGCTGTTTCTCCTGCCGGTGACCGCCGTCGTGGCGACGCCGCATTCGGGATACATGTCGGGCGTCGGTTTCGCCGTCGGCGCCAGCGTGGCGTCCGCCGCCGCATTCCGCGAGGGATCGCGGCGCGCGGCGGGGATCACGGCCTGCGTCACGGGCGCGCTCGTCCTGATCGCGGCCTTCATGACCGGGGCGGCCCGCCTGCAATGGATGGGCGTCGCCGCCGCGGAGCGATACTTCGCCGAATGGATCATGGTCGCGCCGCCCTCACAAGGCGTGCGCCACCTCTATTTCCTCAACCTGCCGTTCGTGAACATCTACGGCAAGCCGCAGCTCGACCGGCGACTCGGGCCATGGTTCGAGGGGGTCGAGGCGCACGCGCTGACCTTCGCCCCGCGCCCGATGCGGATGGATCGGCCCACGATCATCGAGCAGGTCGATGCGCACACCTTGACGGTTGAGATCCTCGACGATCGTTATTTCTCGGGGTTCGTCGGGCGTTTTCTCATCGAGGGCTTCCGCGGCCCCGGCGCGCCGGGGTTCGAAACCGGCGAGACGATCGCCACCGCGGAGTTCGACGTGACGATCCTCGAGGCGGACTCCTCCGGCGTCGGCAAGCTGCGGTTTTCATTTCGTCGGCCGCTGAGCGACCCGGCCTATGCGTTTTACATGTCGACGCCGTCGTGCGGCGCGGTCCCGGTGACGTTTCCGCTCTGTCGCGCCGCGAGGCGTTCGGCGGTAAATGTCGGGCCATTGGCATCGCGGGACGCCGTCGATCTGTCGGCGGGCACGCTGGACGGCGGCGCGGCGGCGGCGGCGCTGCCGCTCTTCGCAACGGCTGGCAGCCACAACGAGTTGGCGGCGCGGAGCGCGGCGGCGGCCCTGCTGCCGATCTGTCGCCTGTTGGCGGAGACGAGCGGCGCACCCTGCCAGCGGGCGCTGGACGGCGGGCGGCCGACGGCGGACGCATGGACGGCCGTTCGCGATTGGTGGGCGTCCTGCGTCGATGACGACATGATCCGAACCGTCTGGCTGCGCCGAAATGATTTCGAGGACCTCGTCTGGCTACGCTCGGAAGTCGATTTTGACCGCCACCTGGCAGGATTGCTCATCGAGACGGACCTCTACCTGAGCGGGCCGCCATTCGCCGGACTCCGGCCGTGACGTGCGGTGGGGCCCGGGCAGAGATGCGCGGACGAATTCCCGCCGATCCCCTGCGATTCCCAACGCCTCCGCTCCGCGATATCCTGAGCCGTTTCGCTCATTCGGCATCCTGGAGGAAGGCGTTATGCACGAGAGATTCAGCGATCGCGCGCGGCGGACGATGGCCCTGGCCAATCAGGAGGCGATCCGCCTGCACCACGAATACCTGGCTCCGGTCCACATCATGCTCGGGCTGTTGCAGATGGGGTCCGGCGTGGCGATTCTCGCGCTGCGAAACCTGGACCTCGAGCTCGACTCCCTGCGCGACGACCTGAATCGACGCGTCGAGCCCGGCACCAGGGAGCTGCACCAGACCAAGATGGCGCAGAAGGCCGAAACGCGGCAAGTGATTCAACACGCCATCGACGAAGCGCGAAAGCTCGGCCACAAGTACGTCGGGACCGAGCACCTGTTACTCGGCATCCTCTGCGAAGGCACGAATCTCGGTCACGCGGTCCTGACGGAGCGCGGCGTTCGGATCGAGCGGCTCCGCGAGGAGATTCTCACGCTGCTGCGGACCAGCACGGACGAGGACCACACCACGTTCGCGGCTGGCCACGACGGTCACGAATGGGTCCACCAGCAGGAACTGGCCAAGGCCTTTCGCTCGCAGACGTTCTGGCACCGGCTGATCCTCGCCGTCGATGCCGCCAACCGATTCGGTCAGGGAGAGATTCACGACGAACACCTCTTGCTGGCCCTTCTCCGCGAGCCGGAGTCGTTTGTTGCCCGGCTCCTGGGGGAAAAAGGCGTGACCATCGATTGGGTGCGCGATCGGATCACGCGGGCCTCGGCGATCTGATGAACCGTGCCGCCTTGCGAATCGGGCCGTGGGCCGTCGCGGCATATCTCGTACTGGCGCCCACCTCGCCTGCCGCCGCCGCGCTGCCGGCTGAGGGCACGCCGCCGCGATTTGCGATTCAACTGGCCGAGGACGTTGCCGAAGGGCCCGTCAGCGCCCGCGTCGTTCTCTACTTGAGCCCCGATCTGGACGGCGAGCCGCGACTTGGGCACCGCTGGACGAGCCGCCATCCGATCCTGGGTCAATTCGTCGAAAAGCTGGCGCCGGGCGAACTGAGGCCGCTTCGAAGTCTCGTCGGGTACCCGCACGCGCCGTCCGCGCTGCCCGTGGGCCGATACGCGGTTCAGGCCGTGCTGCACACCCACATCGACGAGCCGCATTCCGGCAAGGCGCCCGGAAACGCCATTAGCCGACCGATCACCATCACCGTGGGCCCCGGCGAGTCGTTGCCGGTCCGGCTGGTGCTCGACCGGCGCGTTCCTGACAGGGGGCCCGCACGCGAAACCGACAGAATCAAGACGATTGAACTGCGGAGCCATTTGCTCTCGGACTTCCACGGCCGCGACGTCTTTCTGAAAGCCGTCGTGATTCTACCCGGCGAATACGCGCGAGCCCCGAAGCGCAGGTACGGATCGCTCTACCTCATCCCCGGCTTCGGCGGGGACGAGCGCGAAGCGACCGGGTACGCCTCGATGTTCGCGCGAAACGGCGCGCCGTTCGTCAGGGTCGCGCTCGACGGGACCTGCCCCCTGGGGCACCACGTGTTCGCGGATTCCGACAACAACGGCCCCTTCGGCCGGGCCCTCGTGGAGGAGATGATTCCGCATCTCGAGAAGCGATTTCGACTGATCGCGGAACCCGAAGCACGACTGTTGACCGGCCATTCTTCCGGCGGCTGGAGCGGCCTGTGGCTGCAAATCAACTATCCTGACGCGTTCGGCGGCGTCTGGGCGACGGCGCCGGACTCCGTGGATTTTCACGATTTCTGCGGGATCGATCTTTACGACGACGATGCGAATTTTCTGTTTGACGACGACGGGGCCCCGCGACCGATCATGCGCCGCGGCGGCGAGGTGAAGTTGTTCCTGCCGGACTTTGTCCGCATGGAGGAGGTCATCGGGCCCGGCGGGCAGATCGGTTCGTTCGAAGCCGTCTTTGGACCGCGCGGCGATGACGGGGCGCCGGCCCAACTGTTCGACCGGACGACGGGCAAGATCGACGCCGCCGTCGTCCGACATTGGCGCCGGTACGACATCGTGGACCGCCTGGCGCGGGACTGGTCGCGGCTGGGGCCGAAGCTCGACGGCAAGATCACGGTCCTGATGGGCGCGGAGGATGATTTCTATCTTGATGGCGCCGTCCGGCGGATGATGCGGGCCATGCAAGACCTCGGCGCCGACGCCCGGATCGAGATTGTCCCAAACTGCGATCATTCGACACTGTTTCGCACGACGCCGTTTCGGGAGATCATCGGCGAGATCGGCGACCGCCTCGGGGCGCTGCCGGTGGCTTCGCCGCCGACGTCGCAGGAGATGAAACGCCCGTAGGTTTTCGCGCGCCGGGCGTGGCGCTGGTCGCGCCGACAGCGGCGCCGGTCATCGGCTATAATGCACGGAGGCGCGGCGATCCGCGGTCTGTTTCGCACCCAGTCGATCGACCATCCGCTCCGATGAGCACGCGGCATCTCAATCAATTGTTCTCCCCGACGTCCATCGCCGTCATCGGCGCGTCGAACAGGCCGAGGAGCGTGGGCAGCGTCGTCATGCACAATCTGCTCGGCGGCGGTTTCTCCGGGCCGATCCTGCCGGTGAATCCCAGGCACGCGTCCGTCGCCGGCGTCCTGGCGTATCCGAACATCGCCGCCCTGCCGCTGTGCCCCGACCTGGCGGTCCTGTGCACGCCGCCGACGACGATTCCGGGGTTGATCAGCGAGATCGGCGAGCGCGGCACGCGGGCCGTCGTCGTGATGACGGCCGGGCTATCAGAGGCGACCGATGATCGCGGGCGAAGCGTCAACGGATTGATGCTCGAAGCCGCGCGCCCGCATCGCCTGCGCATCCTCGGGCCGAATTGCGTGGGCGTTCTCGTGCCCCTTGCCGGGTTGAACGCCAGCTTCAGCCACGTAGCGGCATTGCCGGGGAGGATCGCATTCGTGTCACAGTCCGGGGCGTTTTGCACCGTGGTCCTGGATTGGGCACGGGCCCGGGGCATCGGCTTTTCGCATTTCATCAGTCTGGGCAACATCGCGGATATCGATTTCGGGGACGTGCTCGACTTTCTCGGCAGCGAACCGCAGACGACGGCCATCCTCCTTTACATCGAGTCGATCGGCCGCGACGCATCGCGGAAGTTCATGTCCGCCGCGCGGGCGGCGGCACGGAACAAGTCCGTCCTGGTCATCAAGTCCGGGCGCTTCGCCGAAGGCGCCAGGGCCGCGGCTTCGCACACCGGAGCCCTGGCCGGCGCTGACGACGTTTACGACGCGGCGTTTCAGCGGGCCGGCATGCTGCGCGTGTACGAGATCGACGAGATTTTTGAGGCCGTCGAGACGCTCGGGCGCGCCCGGCGGCTCAGGGGCGATCGCCTCGTCATTCTCACCAACGGCGGCGGGCCGGGCGTCACGGCGACCGATGCCCTCATCGGCGGCGGCGGACGCCTGGCGGACCTGGCGCCGGAGACGATCGCCCGGCTCAACAAGATCCTCCCGGCCACGTGGTCCGGCGGCAATCCCGTCGACATCATCGGCGACGCGACCGAGCAGCGCTACACCGATGCGCTCGGGATACTCGCCGAAGACCCCAACACGGACGCCGTACTGGTGATGAACGCGCCGACGGCGATCGCCTCGACCGAGGATGCGGCGCGGGCGGTGGTCAGCGCGACGGCGGGCCGCTCACGAAATCTGCTCAGTTGCTGGCTGGGCGGTGAGGCGGCGGACAGAGGCCGTCGCATTCTCAGCGCGGCCGGAATCGCCACCTATGACACGCCGGATTCGGCCGTCCGCGCGTTTCTGCACATGGTGCAATACCGCCGCAATCAGGAGATGTTGATGGAAGTGCCGCAGTCGACGCCGAGCGGATTCGTGCCGGCCAAGGCGACGGCCCGGCTGGTCATCGAAAATGCCCTCCTTTCCGATCGATCCATCATGACCGAGCCGGAGGCCAAGGCGGTGCTCTCCGCTTACGGCATTCCAATTGTCGAAACGCGCATCGCGGCGTCGCCGGACGCCGCCGTCACCGTGGCCAAGGAAGTCGGCTATCCCGTGGCGTTGAAAATCCTGTCACCCGATATCACTCACAAGTCAGACGTCGGCGGCGTGGTCCTGGACCTGGAAGGCCCCGAGGAGTTGAAGGCCGCCGCCGAGGCGATGCGGGCCCGACTGACGTCGCTAGTCCCCGATGCGAAGCTTCTGGGCTATTCGGTGCAGGCGATGGCGCGGCGCCCCCGGGCCCACGAATTGATCGTCGGGATGACGACCGATCCGATTTTCGGCCCCGTGATTCTGTTCGGTCAGGGCGGGACCGCCGTGGAGGTCATTGCCGACAAGTCGATCGGCCTGCCGCCGCTCAATATGCACCTGGCGGAGTTGCTGATTCAGAAAACGCGCGTCTCGCGGCTCCTGGCCGGCTACCGCAATCGTCCGGCGGCGGACCTCGACGCGGTCAAGCTGACCCTCGTGCAGATTTCGCAATTGATCGTGGACATTCCCGAAGTCGTCGAAGTCGACATCAACCCGCTCTTCGCCGACGACGAAGGGGTTCTCGCCCTGGACGCCCGAATCCGCGTCGAGCACGCGACGACGGCGGGCCCCTATCGCCTCGCCATCCGCCCGTATCCCACGGAGCTCGAAGAGACCATTCGCCTCAGGGATGACCGGCGGTTGCTGCTGCGGCCGATTCGGCCGGAAGACGAACCGGCGCACCATCGGTTCATTTCCCGGCTTACGCCCGAGGATATTCATTTTCGATTCTTCGGGGCGATCAAGGAGATCCCGCACAGCGAGATGGCCCGATTGACCCAGATCGACTACGACCGCGAGATGGCGTTCATCGCCACGACGTTGCCGAAAGACGGCCCACCCGAGACTTTGGGCGTGGTGCGCATCGGAACCGACCCCGACAACGAAACCGCGGAATTCGCCATCATCGTCCGATCGGACTACAAGGGGCACGGCCTGGGGCGGGCCCTGTTGCAGAAGATCATCCGCTACTGTCGGGATCGCAAGACCCGGCGCGTCGTGGGTCAGGTCCTCTTCGAGAACGAGGAGATGCTGGGGCTGGCCACGGCCCTGGGCTTCGAGAAGAAGCTACTGGCGGAAGACCACATTTACGAACTGACGCTGGCCCTGTCGTGAGCGCACGCGCCGGGCCTCAGACGGCGGCGGCGGAGCCGAGCATCTCGTCCATCCCCGGGGTCTCGACGTATTCCGCGCCGGCCATCGACCCGTCGTACAACTGGATCGCCGCGCGAGAGGCGGCGCTGGCCTCGGCGACGGCGGCGGCGAGCGCCTCGCGGGCGATCTCGTCGTCGCGCATCAGCACGACGACCTCGCCGCCATCTCCCCCGCCGGTGACCTTCGCGCCGTAAAGACCCATCGGGCATCCGCGCCGGCGAATCGCATTGATGAGCCGGTCGGTCTCCACGCCGCCGATGCCGCATCGCTGGCTGTGGCTCCAGTGCGAGTTGTACATCAGCTCGCCCGACTGCGCCAGCGCTTCGTCGGGGTTGACCCGCCGTGCCCGGGCCATGTGCGTCACGAAATCGTGAACGCGGCGGTTCTCGTAGATGTAATGCTCGACGCGCGACCGGACCTTGAGAACCGAAGCGGGATCCAGCGTGGCGTCCATCGACCGCAACGGGCCGAAGCGCGCCTCGAACTGCCGAACCGTGATCTTGCCGGGCAGTCGATTGCGATATCGCCTGACGTACTCCGAGGGCGTGATCGCGGCCAGACGGGCGCCGGTCGATTTCAAGGCGATGCCGTCCTGGCGATTCAATTCGGATATCAGCCGCAGCCCCATGTCGGCGCAAATCTGGGTCTGCGCGATTCGTTCGGCGGGCGTGGGCCGGGAAAGGCGCGTTCGGGCGGCGGCGATGATGACGCCGGGCGGTAGCTCCAGCACCTCGCACGACGGCTGGGGATAAAATCTCAGTTGCATCAGCGATTCGGTGGCCGGACCGGCGAGACTGGTCATGGCCAGGCGCAGGCGGCGGACCCCGGCGAGGGATGCGGCCGCCTGTGCCACCCACTGCGTTTTCGTCTGCCGATCGACCGATAGATCGAACAGCCGCGTGGCCGCTTCCAGAACGGCGGTGGCGACGGCGCAGGGACGGCCGAGGTCGGTGATCTCGTCCATGTCGCCGTAAAGGCCGACGAACAGGCCGCCGGACGCGGCGGGCATCCGTCCCGATTGAACCAATTGTCGCAAGACGGCAACGGCCGGCGCGACGGCGCTGCGGGTGGACGGATCGCCGTCTTCGACCATCGGCTGATCCGCGGCTTTCGACAGCCCGCCATACGGCGCCTGCCAGGTGCGCCATTTTTCACCGGCGGCCGCGCTCTTGTGCTGAATGATCAACTGGTCCTCGCTGATCGGCCACGTGCAGGCGCGGACCGCCAGACCGAGCGTAGCCGTCAGCAGCAGCGAGCCGCCCTCCTCGCAGATGCCGCCCATGACGTCGATCGCCGCCGGGGCCTGCGTCATGACGGCCCGGCCGCCGGCGCGGGCATAGGCCGACATCGAGGATCGGAGTTGTTCGCGAAACTCGGCGGCTGATGCGCAACGAATTCGAGAAGCCGTCGTGTCCATGTTTTTTTGAACTGTCAAGATAGAGCCCGCGATCGATCACGCCTTTCGCTTCTAGGAACGGCAGACTTCACGCAGGACGTGTTCACTGACGAAAATCGGCGTCTCACTCGCCACGCCCAGGGCGATCGCGTCGGAGGGCCGCGAATCGATCTCGACGACCTCGCCGCGATGACGCAGCACAAGTTTGGCGTAGAACGTATGGTTCTTCAAGTCGTTGATGACGATTTTTTCCAATTCCGCCCCTAGGCGCTCGATCAGGTCGGCCAGAAGGTCGTGCGTCAGCGGCCGCGCCTTTTTATAGCCCTTGAGGCGGCGGTCGATGGCGCAGGCCTCCATATCGCCGATGACAATGGGGAATTCGCGGTCGCCGTCGCGTTCCCGCAGGTAAATGACCTGCTGCTCGCTTGTGTCCTGGATGACGATCCGGGACAGTTCGGTGCGAACCTCCATCCGCGCTGCCCTCCGACGTGACCGCTGGGTAAGAGCGTAGGGCCGCCAGAGAAGACCTGCAAGTCCGCTGTACGGCGGCACCGGTTTTGCGGGCTATTCCAGTTCGGCGAGGTGCGACCGAATCGCGGAAATCCGACTTGACAAATCGTCGGCGCGCTGTCGCGCCTGTTCCACGACTTCCGGGGCGGCCCGCTGGACGAAGTCCTCGTTGGCCAGCCGCGCCTTTTCGCGGTTCAGCGCCCCTTGCAACGATTCGACCTGCCGCTCTTCGGCCCTGCGAACCTCCGCCAGATCGATCAGGTCCGCCACCGGCGCGTAGACGTCAATCCGCCCGGCAGTTCGGTGCATCGCTCCGCGGGGTCCGGTCACCTGCTCGCCGATCTCCAGCGCGTCGCAACCGGCCAGCGACTGGATCATCGCGCGATATTTCTCCAGCGTCGCCGCCGCGGCCGCATCGGCGCGAACGACGACCGACGGCAGCGTCCGCACCACGGGCTGATTGCTCTGCGACCGGTACCCGTTGACGACGGTGCGGATGTCCCGAACGCCGCGGATCACGTCGTGGATGTCGGCCATCTGCCGCTCGGCCTCTGCGTCGCGCAGTCCCGGCGCGCCGGGATCAACGGTCGGCCACGCGGCGGCGACGAGCATGGGTTCGGCCTGCGACACGGCGGTGAGCCCCCGCTGCGGGGCGGCCTCGTTGAGCCGCTCCCAGACGGCCTCCGTGACGAACGGCACGATCGGGTGCAACAGCCGCAGCAACTGATCCAGGGCATAGACGAGTACTTGCTGCGCCTCGGCGCGCTGCGGCCCCGTGTCGCCGCCGGTCAGCCGCGACTTCGTCATCTCGATGTACCAACTGCAATACTCATCCCACATGAAGCGATACGCCGCGCCGACCGTGTCGCTGAAGCGATATCGCTCCATCGCCCGCTCGGTTTCCTCGATGCAGGCCGTCAGTCGGCTGAGAATCCAGCGGTCCACGAGGGACAGCTTCTTCGGATCAAGCGCCCGCGGCGCATAGCCCGACAGGTTGGGAATCACGAAGCCCGTCGCCGCCTGCCAGAGCTTGTTGCAGAAATTCCGCCCCTTTTCGAACTTTTCGCTGACGTTGATCGTCCGCCCGTCCGGCAGCTTCTTGGGCTTCACCGGCAGGCGGATGTCCTGCGTCTCGGTCGCCAGTTCGGCCAGCGTGAAGCGCAGGGCGTCGGCGCCGTATTCCTCGATGATGTCCACCGGATCGACGCCGTTGCCCAGCGACTTGGACATCTTGCGGCCCTGGCCGTCCTGGATGACGGGGTGGATCACCACGTCGCGAAATGGCACCTCGCCGACGTTGTACAGCCCGGTGATGACCATGCGCGCGACCCAGAGCGTGATGATCTCCCGCGCCGTCGACAGCACTTTGGTCGGGTAATAGTAGTTGAGTAGCGAACCGGGCAGTACGGGCCTCCCGTCCGCCTGATCCGAGCCGCGACCGTCAGGGAGCGGGTTTTCCTCAGATCCGCGCGCGCCGTCGGCCGGGTGCTTTGCGTCCGAACAGAACCCGCTCCCTGACGGTCGCGGCTCGGAAAAACCCGGTCGCGGCTCGGTTTCAAGATCCCCCGGCCAGCCCATCGTCGAATGCGGCCACAACGCCGAACTGAACCATGTATCCAGCACGTCGGGGTCTTGACGAACGAGTTTGTCATCGAGAACCGTCGACTCTTGGGCATTTGGCTCAAACCTGAAACAGATCTGCCACTCAGAAAGTACTCCCGGCAGCAGAGGCCGAATGATCTCATGGCGTTCGGTCGTCAACCTTAAACGGATATCATCAACGTCGCTGTCTAACAACTCGTCGCCGATGCCAACGGTGTGGCCGGGGGGCCCCACGAAGTGCTTGATCAGCGCCGTCCACACCGGTATCCGGTGCCCCCACCAGAGCTGCCGGCTGATGCACCAGTCGCGCTTTTCGCCGAGCCAGTCGAGATAGGTCTTTTCATAACGCGCGGGGTGGAAGCGGAATTCACCGCGCTTCACGGCATCGATCGCCATCTGCGCCAGGCCGGGCAACAACCGATCCGAGCCGCGACCGTCAGGGAGCGGGTTTTCCTCAGAGCCGCGCGCGTCAGCAAGCGGGTTCTTCGCGTCCGAACAGAACCCGCTCCCTGACGGTCGCGGCTCGGTTCCGGGTCGCGGCTCGGTTCGCGCGCGCTCGATGTAGTCCCTCAGAAACGGCGTCTGAATGCGCGCCGCCTCGTCCTTCGTCAGGTCGTCCATTTTGACAAACCACTGATCGGAGAGGTACGGCTCGATCGGCGTATTGCTCCGGTCCGAATGCGCCAAATCGATCAGCCGATCCTCGATCTTTTCGACGAGACCCAGCGCCTCCAGATCGGCGACGACTTTCTTGCGCGCGTCGGCGAGCTTCAGCCCCTTATACGGTCCGCCGTTTTCGTTGACATGCCCGTCGGCCTTCATCATGTTGACCATCGCCAGCTCGTGCCGCAGTCCGACCTCGTAGTCGTTGAAATCATGCGCCGGCGTGATCTTCACGCAGCCGGTGCCCAGCGTCGGATCGGCCCACTCGTCGCAGATCAGCGGAATCTCGCGGTCCACCAGCGGCAGCATCACCCGCCGCCCCGCCTTCGCCATGTCGCGGAGCTTCAGCAGCGCCGGCAGCAGATTCGTCTTGCGCTCGGCGATGTCCGCCAGCGCCTGCTCGATCGCCGGGCGCTCCTTCTCCGACGCCTCGCGCAGTTTCACCTGCAACTGCGTCTCGGCGACTTCCAGCGCCGCGTCTGGCTCGGGGTGAACCGCCACGGCCGTATCCGCCAGCATCGTCTCCGGCCGCGTCGTGGCGATGTGCACGTGCGTCGGCTCGCGGGCCACAGGCGAGGTCGCCTGTGCCACAATGGGATACCTGAGGTGGTAAAAGTGCCCTCTGACCTCCTCGTGATAGACCTCGTCGTCGGCCACGGCAGTCTGGAGCTGAGTGTCCCAGTTTACCAACCGTTTGCCGCGGTAGATGAGCCCGTCGCGGAACATCTTGAAGAAAGTCTCGCGGACGGCCCGAATGCAACCCCCGTTCGGTTTGTCGTCGAGCGTGAACCGCTCCCTCTCGTAGTCGCAGGAGCAGCCCATGCGCTTGAGCTGCTCGACGATGCGGCCGCCGTACTGCTCCTTCCACTGCCAGATGCGGCGGACGAGCTCCTCACGCGACGCGTCGGGCGTCGGGCCCAAGTCGTAGCGGCTCAGGCCCTCCGTCTTCTTGATGTGCTTCTCGACGGTCGCCTGCGTGGCGATGCCGGCGTGGTCGGTGCCGACCAGCCAGAACGTGTTGTCGCCCATCATGCGCCGGCGGCGGACGAGAATGTCCTGAAGCGTGTTGTTCAGGGCGTGTCCCAGGTGCAGCGCGCCGGTGACGTTCGGCGGCGGGATGACCATGCTGAAGCGCCGCTCGGGCGGCCGCTCATCCGGGGACGCGGGCGGCCGCCCATCCGGGGACGGATGAAAGTAGCTTCGCTGCTGCCCCGGCGGCCCCTGCTGCCACTTCTCGAAGATCCGCCGCTCATGCTCGGCGGGCTGGTAGCTCTTGGATTCGTTCTTGCCCATCACCCGGCATCATACAGCATGCAAATACTGAGAAAAGCCGCGCGATTCCGGCTTGCCGTTTGGCAGAGCGTTCAATCGAAGACGCACGTTTCTCGCAAGCCAACGCGTCCGCGTCGAGAAATCAGAATCTTAGGAACGTCGCCGCCCGCTCCACTCCCCCCGATACGGTCGAACGAATCCGTGCCGCTGCGGAGGAAGCCCGGACTTGCCCGGATTGGCCTCGACGTATTTGACGCAGCTCTCAACCGCCTCCGCCGAATCGAGAAACTTCTTGTATCGGTCGCCGCTCCAGATCGGATGCGACACGGGCAACCCCTGCGTTTCGCACAACGCCCGGGCAGAGGGCTTCATCAATTCCCCGATCATCGTCTCCGCCTTGTCGCGATGTCGCCGGATGATCAGATGGGCGTGATTGGGCATGATGGCGCAGGCGAAGCAGGTATAGCCGCGAGATTCGATCACCTCGCCGAACGCGCGGGCGATCAGGTCGCGCCGCGGGCCGTCAAACCAAAGAACCTCGTATTCCAGGCATGATTGGGCGCGGCCGCGGAAAGCCCGCAGTTCGTCCCGCGTCGGCTGGCGTGCCTGGCGCCCATGATGAATCCGTCCGAGCGGATAGAGTTTCCCGGCGGAAACCGATTTCGAAAGACTGCCGCGCGGGTCATTCGGCAGCCAGTGCCCGTAACCCGTCAGAATGATGTGATGTGCGATCACCATCGGTGGGAGTTTCATCGGAATCGCGCGCTCTGCCAAACGGCAAGCCAATTCGACAAACGCGTCCTTTAGCTTGCTGTTCGGCAGACCCGTCGCCGCGATACATACCCGAGTCGTGCGCGAAAACTTATGAAAGCCAAGAAAAAGTCGTCACTCGCCCGCTCCGCGCAGATCGAGGCACGTCACCGTGACATGATTCCGCGCCAGCAGTCGCCCGCCACAAAGCACCGGCGCCGACCAGCATCGCGCCCCCTGTCGCTGCCGCAAGAGTCGCTGCGAGAGCGAATAGGTCGTTCCCTCGAACAGCTTCATCTCGGCGATGGGCGCGAACCCTTCCGACGACGCGGGGGCGAGCATGAGCGTGCCCGTCTCGGTGAGGACGATAAGGTGGCCGTCGGCCGCGAGGACCGCGCCGTGCTTGATGCCCCGTTTGCGCCAAAGCCGCTCGCCGGTCATGAAGTCCACACATTTGAGGGCGTCTTCGTCGCTGGTGTAGAGCTTGCCGTCGACGAGCACCGGCGATTGGAACTTGTTGCGAATCTTGGTGCTACGCCAGATTTCGTCGGCGGCCAGGCCCCCGTCCGCCGGGCGCAACCGAAAGAGGCCCGCCCCGTAACCGTAGCCCGTGCTGAGCAGCAAACATCCGTCATGGACCATCGGGGCGCAGACGTTGACGCCGGAATGCGACGGCCACTCGAATCGCAGCATCAGCTTGCCCGTTTCCGCGTCGGCGATGATGACGCTCTGGGCCAGAAACCCGACGACGCAGCGCCTGCCAAGCAGCGTGAAGGGGTACGGCGTCGCGTACGCGGCGGGATCATCCCCGCAGCGCCACTTGATCTCGCCGGTCATCTTGTCCATGGCGCACAGCGCGCCGTCGGCCCCGCCGGCCTGCACGATGGCCAGGTCGCCCTCCATCAGTACCGACGCGCTGTAGCCCCAGCCGGGCTCATTCGTGAATCGACGATCCCAGAGGACGCGACCGTCCGCCGCATTCCAGCAGACCACGCGGCCGTGCCCGCCCATCATGTAGACGCGGTCGCCGTCCACCGTCGGCGTGGCCCGCGGCCCGTGCAGGTGCGGATCGGGATCGCGAATCTCGGCCTCGTACGCGTCTTTCCAGATCACGTCGCCGTTGTCGAAATCGAGGCAGAAAAGCACCTGCCTCGCATCCACCGTGCCGCAGGTATAGACACGCTCGCGGACCACGGCGAAGGAGCTAAAGCCCGCGCCAACCTCTCGCGACCAGATGATCGGCAGACCCGATGGCGGCCACGATTTTGCAAAGCCCGTCTCGGCACTGATGCCGTCGTGACGCGGGCCGCGAAACTGCGGCCAATCCGTGGCGCCGACGTCGCCGGCGCGGGCAGCGCCTGCAAGGAGCCCACTCAAGATGACGACGGTCGCGGCCATGGGCGGAGCATCTCGCAAACCAATCATGACCCGAACTCCGTGGTCTCGCCCGCCATTATCGCCCATCGATCAGCCCTCCCCGTGATAGGAGTTAACTAATTGTCCAATAGCAAGTTACGGTCGCCTGCCGGCGTCCATCCGCTGCCGCCACTCCGGCATCTGCCTGGCTGTCACCTGTTTCCAGAGGCCGGCCTTTTCGCGCATGGCGCGCTTCTCGATCTCGCCGAAGCGATGCCGAAAGACGTGATCGAACCGGCGGTCGGCATAGGCGAGGCCTCGCAAGACGAGTTCTTCGTTCAGCATCGCGCCGCCGTCGACGAGATACGCGTACGCCAGCAGCCGATGATACCTGTCTCGCGGCCGGCGGTTCGGATCGAGCGCCAGTCGGACGCGGCGGCCGACGACATGTTCGCCGACGTACGCCTTCGCCTCCGGGCCGAAGTACGCGTCGACATCATCCGGACCGTGCGCCGTTTCGGGACAATCGACGCCCCACAGTCGAACGCGCGTCAAAGAACGTTTGCCGTCGGGGATGTCGACGTCGATCGTGTCTCCGTCGGCGGCGTAGGTCACCGTCGCCTCGACGCCATGGTATCTGTCGCGATCCGAACCGGCATCACCAAACCAGCCGGCGCGGTCGGCGGCGGACAATCCGAAAAGCAGCACGGCTGCCGCGCCGCCGGCGAGGCGGCGGCGAACGGACCTAACGCTTCGCAGTTTTGCCATTGCCCGGCTGATCGAGATCGAACGCCGCGTGGACGGCCCGCAGGGCGCTGTCCCCGTCGCGCTCCTTGATGACGCAACTGATGACGATTTCGCTGGTGCTGATATTCTCGATGTTCACGTTGGCGCGATGCAGGGCCTCGAACATGCGGCTGGCCACGCCGGTATGCGTCCGCATGCCGACGCCGACGACGGAGACCTTGGCCATGCCGTCGCGAATCTCCTGCTTCATGCCCGGCATCTCGACCTCCAGGGCGGCGCCCATTTCGCGGGCGGCGGCGATGTCGCCGCCTTCAACCGTGAAGCTGATGTCCGCGGTCGTCCCCTCCTCGCGGATGACCTGGATGATGTCGTCGACGATGATGTCGCGCTCGGCGACGCGGCGAAAGATGTCGCCGGCGATGCCGGGGCGGTTGGGAACGCGCGACAACTCGACGCGGGCAAGGTTCTTCTTCAGGGCCGCCCCCCGGACGATGACCTGCTGCAAATCCGATGAAACATTCACGATGTCCGTTCCCTTCGCGTCGGTATAGCTGCTGCGCACGTGGACGCGCACGCCGTAGTTCTTCGCCAGCTCGATGCTCCGCGAGTGCATGACCTGCGCCCCGAGCGACGCCAGCTCCAGCATTTCGTCAAAGAAAATGTACTCCAGCTTCCGGGCCTCGGGCACGATGCGCGGATCGGCCGAATAGACCCCGTCGACGTCCGTGTAGATCTCGCAGACTTTCGCGCCGAGTGAGGCCGCGATGGCGACCGCCGTCGTGTCCGACCCGCCGCGCCCGAGCGTCGTGATATTGAAGGATTCGTCGACGCCCTGGAAGCCGGCGACAATGACGACGCTCCCGGCTTTCAGGAGCGACTGGATGCGGGCCTTTTCGGTGATCTCGCGAATCCGCGCCCGGCCATACGATCGGTCGGTCCGCAGGCCGATCTGGCCACCGGTCAGACTGATGGCATCCTGGCCGGCGTGGTGAATCGCCATGGCCATCAGGGCAATGGAAATCTGCTCGCCCGTGGACAGGAGCTGGTCCATTTCACGCCGGCTCGGCCGGTCGGTGACCTGATAAGCCAGGTCGATCAACTCGTCCGTGGTTTGGTCCATCGCCGAGACGACCACGATGACGTCGTTGCCCTCGCGACGGGCCCGGATGGCGCGCCGCGCGGCGGCGTGGACGCGCTCGGCGCCTTTCAGACTCGTCCCGCCGAATTTCTGAACGATCAAGCACATCCCGGTTGCGATTATGACGCGCCGCGAATCGCAGCGTCAACGCCAGACGACGCGGCCGCCGCCGCGCCGAATCTCGCCCATGCGATAGACGGTCTCACCCTGACGCTTGAGGAAGCGCACGATGCTGAGGGCGAACGCGGGCCGAACGACAAGAACGAAGCCGATGCCCATGTTGAAGACTCGGAACATCTCGGTGCGACCGACGCCGGCGCGTCGCAGGAGGTCGAATATCGGCGGCGGTTTCCACGACCGCCGGCTCAGCAGCGCGTCACAGTCCCCGGGCAGGACGCGGGGCAGGTTGCCGCCGATGCCGCCCCCCGTGACGTGCGCCATCGCCCGAACGACGCGTTTGCGGCGGTAACGATTCAACAGGGCCAGAACCGATCGTACGTAAATTCGCGTGGGACGCAGCACCGCGTCGAGGACCGGCTCACCGAGGTCCACGGGGGGCCGCTTCCCCTTGATGAATGGCGCCAGCGCCCGGCGCGCCAGCGCGTATCCGTTCGAGTGCAGGCCGCTCGATGCCAGGCCCAGGACGACGTCGCCGGATTCGACGCCCTCATGACCGACGATCCGCCTGTAATCGACGACGCCCACGCAAAAGCCCGCCAGGTCGAAGTGGCTCGGGGCGTACAGTTCGGGAAGTTCGGCGGTCTCGCCGCCCAGCAGCGCGCAGCCCGCCTGGGTGCAGCCATCCGATACGCCGGCGACGATTTCCGCGACGTTTTCGGGGTCGAGGCGGTGGCAGGCGACGTAGTCGAGGAAAAAAAGGGGTTCGGCGCCGGTGGTCAGGACGTCGTTGGCGCTCATGGCGACGAGGTCGACCCCCAGCCCTCGGATGCGACCATGCTCCAGCCCGAGCAACACCTTCGAGCCGACGCCGTCGGATCCGGCGACGAGAACGGGATCACGGAAGTTGCGGCGCAGAAGCCGCTCGGAAAAGTCCGGGCGCATCATGCCCGCGAAAGCATTATGTCGCGACAGCACCCGGGGGTCGTAAGTGCGCCGCAGGGAATGTCGGATTTGCTCGACCATGCGATCGTTGGCCGATATGTCGACGCCGGCCGCCCGATAGGTGAGGCGGGACGATGTAGGGCCGGCGCGTCGTGGCATCTGGGAACGGTTCCACCGGGGCGCGGCGGCATGGGCACCCGCACGTCGATGTCGGCCGCCGGCGTACACGTTAGCGAAGCGGAAATTGGCTGTCGACTCAAGGCGCCCATGCCGGGCCCGCTGACTTGTTGGTTCAGGGCGCCGATTCGGGCGGACCGAGGTCGGCGAGCGTTCGGTTGATCGTTTCGATCAGTGCCGTCGCGTCGGAGGACCGGGCCTTTTCCAGCGCCTCTCGGGCAGTCGCCGACGCCTCGTCCCGGCGTCCCGCCTCGACATAGGCCAGGCAGAGGGTGTGCAGGAATCGCGGGTTCGTCCGCCCGTCCGCAAGGCAGGCCGCTTCCGCCAGGTCGACGGCCGCAAGGACGTCGGCCGGCGACGGGGCGTCCTGCTCGAGGAGTCGCGCGGCGAAGTCGATCTTCAGATCGTGGTCGTCGGGGTATTCACGAATTCCAACGCGAAACAGGGCCTTGGCCTCCGGCTGCCTCCCGCGGTCCATCAGCAGCGTCGCCAGCGCGGTGCGCAAATGTCCGAACTCCGGATGGCTGCGAAGCAATTCCTGCAACTTCGGAATGGCGCTGGCAAACGAGTCAGACGCGCGGACGGATCGAATCAGGTTGCCGATGATCCCCGGCTCATCCGGGCGCACGGCTGCCGCCGCAAGCAGGTGCTCCGCCGCGTCGACCCAGCGGCCATTCAATGCATACAACTCGCCAAGCTGCGCCAGGGGCGCATACTTGTTGACCGACAACTCAACGGCCTTTTTGTACGTCTCGACCGCTTCGTCCGTCTCGCCGAGACGTGCGTAGGTCTGAGCCAGCATCAAGACATTGGACGCCGTATCCGGGTATATTTCCAGGCAGCGAATCAATGCGCCCTTGGCGAGAAAATATTGCCCGATGCGGAAATATTGGTCCGCCAGGTATCTGTGCGTTGCATAGAACTCGGGATGTTTCTCGGCGATGCGCTCGAGCTTTTCCACTGCCAGATCCCGGTCCTCGGGCTTTTCGATCCTCAGGGCGTACTGAATCTGGTTGATGATGCTGATCGCATCGCGGGGATTGGGAAGCGACGCCGGCGCCTGCGCATCGCCGAGGCCGGCCGAGATGTAGCCCAACGCCGCCAGCGCGTTCCTGTCGTCCTCATCCAGCGTACCGGACGTCTCGGCGAATCCCGCGGCGCGCAGGTCGTCGCCGAAAAACCCCTTGAGCTTGACCAGCATCTCCTCGGCGTCCGCCGGGCGGTCGCCGGCCAGATCGCCTTCTTCCTCCGGGTCGTCCTTCAACTCGTACAGCTCCGGCTGCGGGCAATAGATGTATTTGTACTGGTCGTCGCGAACGCCCAGCAGCGGAGAGATTCCGTATTGCGAGAATCCTTCGAGCGTATCGATGAAGATGGACCGCGATTCGTCCCACGGCTGCGTCAGATCGACGCCGTCCATTTTGTGTTCATTTGACACGCCGAGCAGGGACAGGACCGTCGGGGTCACGTCCACCGACGTGACGACCTTGTCCACGTAGGCGCCGCCCCCGAGTTTGCCGTCGCAATACATCAGGAACGGCACGTGCAGCACGGGATCGTAGATGAGCAGACTATGCGTCCACTCACCGTGCTGACCGAGCATCTCGGCATGATCGCCGACGACGACGATCAGCGTGCGATGGATGAGGCCGGATTCCTCCAGATGGGCGACGAGGCGGCCGATCTGGGTATCGACGTAAGCAATCTCCCCCTCGTAGAGACGGTCCTTGTACTGTGTGGCGAACGGCTCGAGCGGCATGTACGGCGAATGTGCATCGTAATAATGCACCCATTGAAAGAACTTCCGCCCGCCATGGGCTCGCAGCCATTCGAGGGCCAGGTCCGTCGTGTCCCCGCCGCGTCGCTCCGGGACGCGATGCACCAGCGCTTCGTGAAACTCCTCCACCTCATCGATGTAAGTGTCAAACCCCTGCGCGATGCCGTAGCGCGAATTCAACACTTCCGCCGACACGACGCCGCACGTCGCGTATCCCTGGTCACGCAAGATCTCCGCCAGCGTCGTCACGCCCTCGTTAATAACCGTCGTGCCGTTCTTTCGACCACCGTGATGAAAGGGAAACAGCCCGCTCATGATGCCGCCGTGCGACGGGAGCGTCGTCGGATTCGGCGCGAATGCCTGCGTGAAATACACGCCGCCGGTCGCGAGACGATCCAGGGCCGGGGTTTGAATCTTGTCGTAGCCGTAGTAGCCGAGACGGTCGGCGCGGGTCGTGTCCAGCGTGATGATCATCAAGTTGTAATCGGAGTATTCCCCATGGGCTCCGGGCACTCGCTCGACGGACTTCACGCCTTCGGGAATGCGCAGAGGAGTCGATTCCGCCGCGTTCATGAGCATGAGCCAATCGGGATGCTCGCTCTCAATCCACCGAATCACCAGACTGTAGACGGCGAAGACGATCAGGCCGACGCCGAGCACCCATTGCCACCAGGCGCGCCGCTGCCTCCCTGCGCCGCCGCGTGCATGGGACTCGGGCACTTCCGTCATCAGTTCACAATCTCGTTGGGCCGGTTGGGCTGGGCGAATGCCAAGAACTCATGGCGAAACCGCCTCGCTGGGCGCCGGCGGCGCTTCGCGAAACGGTTGGCGATTGACGTACCGATCGCGACGCGAGGCGATGTCCTCGCGAACCTGGCCTCCCTGAAAATCCCCCGCCTTTTCCATGGCCCGCTCGGCCGTCTTGACGGCGTCGTCGAACCGACCGTTCTCGGCGTAGGCCGCCGCCAGCGTATCGAGAAAAAACGGGTTTTCATCCTCGGTCAGGCGATTCGCCAACTCGGCCAGCTCCAAAGCGCGCGGGCCGTCGCGACCGGACGCATCCGGAAGCGTCGCCAGCCGCCAGGCCAGACTGTTGAGCATCTGTGCATCGCCGGGAAACTGCTCGACGCCTTTGCCGAGAAGCTCAACCACCCGATCGGGCAGATTCAAGGCAAACGCAAGCTTGGCGGCGGCGTGGTAGGCCAGCGCCTGATCCGGCGACATCTCGATGATCCGGGCATAGACATCGAGCGCCTCGGCCTGCCTCCCGAGAGTTGACAATATGACGCCCTTGCGATCGAGGTATTCGGAGGATTCCGGATCGAGTTTCACCGCCGTGTCGATCGCCTGCAGCGCCCGGTCCGCCTGGTCGCCGCGCAGGTAATTGCGGGCAAGATAGTAATGGGCATCGGCATCCTCGGGGTCGATCTCCGCGATGCGCTGTAGCCAATGCCCCGCCTGTTCAACGTCGCCACGGCCGCCATGCAACGAAGCGACGTACTGTGCCAGGGCCTTGTCATCCGGCATCCGGCGGGCCACGCTCTCCAGGTAGGCAATGGCCTCGTCGACTTGATTCAGCTTCCGAAGCACCGATGCCTTCGCGATGTGATTCCGCGCCCTGTCGGGATCCAGTTCAATCGCCCGCTCAAAAGACGCCTGGGCCTTCTCGAACTTCAATTGCCGCATTTCAACCACGCCGCGCTGGTAAAAGACCAGGGGATGATTCGCACGCCGCTCTTCCGCGACGGCGAGGACTGACAGCGCTTCGTCGAAACGCCTCATGGACGACAACACCCCCGCCAGGTCGGTCATGGCCACGACGTCTTCCGGGTTGCACTCCGCCGCTTCGCGAAGGATGCCTTCGGCATCCTTGAACCGCTTGAGCATCGTGAGCACGACGCCATACTTGCGCAGGTTGTCGCAGTTGCTTCGCTGAAGCGCAACGGCCCGGGCAAAATATTCCGCCGACTCCTCGAAGCGACTCATGGCCGCGAGGTTGGCGGCGTAGAGCCCGACCACGACGGGTTGATCCGGACTGAGCTTCAACAACCGCCGAAAAATGAGATCCGCGGACTCGAACATGCCGACCCGCTGCGCGCCCATGCCCTTGCAGAGCAACTCGACCTTTTCGATGTGATCCCGGGGATTCTCTCCCTCCGGCTCAAAATGATCGAGTTCGGACCCCTCGCCGAGCGCCGCCAGGTCCTCGGCGGACGAGACGTATCCCAACGCCTGCAATTGCGCCTCTGTGTCTCCCTTCATCTCGCGAAGGGCGGCCCTGGCGCCGGGAGGATCCGGTGACGATTCGATCAGGTCCCACAGGTTCTGGCGCATCCGCATCGCCCGATCGGTTTCGGTCGTGGCCAGATTGAAAAGCTCCAGCCGGTCAGTAACGACTTCGTACAGCTCGGGAACCGGCGCCAGGATGTACTTCCACGCCAGTGTCCGCAACGAACGCAGTTGCGACATCCCGTACATCGCCTTGGGGACGATCGTATCCGCATAGCAGGCAAGGTCGAGCGCCAGGTCCGACCGGGCGAAGAACGGACAGAGACTCACGCCCTGCATCTGGCCGGTTGACTTATCCGCCAGGCCGACGAAATCCAGTATCGTTGGAGCAAGGTCGACCAGGCGAACCTGCGACGAAACGACCTCGCCGGAAGGGATGATCCCCCGGCAACGCATGATCATCGGAACGTGCAAGGTGGAGTCGTACAGAAACGCCGAGTGCGTCGATTCGCCGTGCTGGCCGCGCCCTTCGCCATGATCCGAAACGAGCACGACCATCGTGTTGTCTGCAAGGCCCAGGCGGTCCACCTCGTCCAGGAGCTTGCCGAATTCACTGTCAAAATAAGCGATCTCGGCGTCGTATGCGTCCTCGTATTGGGCGCGAAACTCGTCGGGGGCCTCGCGCGGCCAATGCGGGTCGTAGTAGTGAAGGAAAATGAAAAACGGGCGGTCCCCCGACTCAAGACGGCGAAGGCGCTCGATGCCGGAGCGCGAGATCTCCTCGGCGTTTCGCTCGAGCGTCTGTTCGCCCAGCCGTGGATCCGATTTCGGTTTCGGCTTCGCGTCCGCCCGGACTTCGCCCCCTTGCCAATCCTCGGCAGCCGCCGCCGCCGCCGCATATCGGTCATGGCGAACGTCCTTGTAGACCTCGAAACCCTGATCCATGTTGTATTGCGAGTTGAGGATGACCGAAGCGACGTCCGCCTCGGTCGCGTATCCGGCGTCGTGGAGGATTTCCGCCAGCGTGACGTTGGCATCGTCCAGACTGAACAGGCCGTTGTCCCGCGCCCCGTGAACGTACTGGTACGAGCCGGTCATCATGGTGCTATGGGAAACCAGGGTCAGCGGGGCAGACGAGATGCACCATTCAAAGCGGACGCCCTCGGCGGCGAGTCGGTCGATGTTCGGCGTCTTGATCCCCTCGTGCCCATAGCACCCGAGGTGATCGGCGCGGGTCGTGTCCACCGAAACCAGCAGCACATTCGTGCCCGGCGGTGCGGTTTTGCGCGGCAGCCCGCTGACGTCTTCCACCGGGCGAGCCGCCGGCGCGCCGGGGGTCGGCGCCGACGCAGGCGCCGGTCGAGCGGGCGCCTCCTCGGGAGTTTGGCGGCAACTGGCGATCGGCCACAGGGCGATGAGGATCGCCGCCGCCAACCACCGCCGATGGCGATCCCGACGGCCATGGGGCGCTGTGCGCGGCTGCCCGGAATCCACGAGGCATGAGGGTAATCCGATCATCGGGAACGCGTCTCGAAGGGAATTCATGATATCCTGTTGCGGTCGATCACGAACCTCACGGCGTCAACGACGAGACCTACGACGCCGGCCGGGTCGTCGGCGGCGCCCCGGGTCGCGGGGCGATCGTGTCTTCCGACGAGATCGGCGTCACGCCCTCTTCCTGCGCCTTTCGGTACTGCTTGAGGTTCATGTCGATCAACTGGGCGAGCGGGCGATTGCCTTGTTCCAACGCCAACCCTTTTGCCCGCTCGGCGACCGCAATGGCCTCGTCAACGCGGCGCACGTGCGCATACGCCGCCGCCAGCGTACGCAGATAGTCCGGAACTTTGAACTCCGTCTCCCGGCAGACCTTCTCAATCGTGACGACGGCCTCCAGCGGAGGAAGGCCCTTCTCGGTCCCGCAGCCGAGCAGCGCCAGCGCAAGGTTGTTTCGCAGTTGCAGGATCTCCGGATGGCGCTGGATCGCGTCATGCAGCAGGGGGATGACCTCTTCACAACGCCCCGCCGCCATCAGCAACCCGCCCAGCGCGCTGGCGATCGCCGCGTTTCCCGGCTCCTTCTCGACTCGCTTTTGCATCCACTCGATGTCGTCCTTGGCGGTCCCGACCATCCGCGACACGCCGGCCATCAACTCGAGGGCCTCCATGTCGGTGGGCCGAATGAAACAGGCCTTGCGAAGATGCTGAATTCCCTGGGCCGGCTTGCCCTGGGCGACGAGCAGCTTTCCGAGGTCCAGTTGTGCCGGAAAGTGGTCGGGATGGGCGTCGATGGTCTTCCGGTAGAGGTCAATGGCCGCGTCGCGATTGCCCAGGAGAGATTCGGCCCGCGCCAGCATCGACAGCGTCGAGGGCACATTCGGGTGCAGCTCCTCGCATCGCTCCAGCGCCACCTTGGCCTCGGCGTGGCGTTTGCCCATCACATACACCTGCGCCAGCCAGCGATGGGCCGTGTAAAAGTCCGGATGCTCGTTGGCCAGCTTTTCCAGGCCCGCGATGGAGGCATCGAGATCGGTATGGCGAAGGCCGAATGAGTTCTCCGCGATTCGCACCTGCTTAGCCATGGTTTTCGGATTCGGCAAGGGACCCGAATGGGCCTCGGCCGCGTCGGCGCCGATCGACAAGTACCCCAGCGCCTGGAGCTTCTGCATGTCCTCGTCCGAGAGTTGCTCGGTCGGCTTGGCCTTGCCGGCCTTCTCCAGGTCCTCCTCATGGAACTCCCGCAGCCGACGATCCAGCACCTCAGCAATATCGGGCTTCGCTGCGATCAGGTCGTTCAGCTCGTAAGGGTCTTCGGCAAGATCGTACAACTCCGGCTGCGGACCGTAGACATACTTCATCCGTCCGCTCCGAACCGCCATGAGCGGCGCGAAGGCGTGCTGAATGAAACCCTCGAGGGTGTCGGAAAAAATCAATCGATCCGGCGATTCGGCCGGCTCTGTCAGGTCCACGCCGTCGCACGCCTCCGGACCGTCGATCCCCAGCATTCCCAGCACCGTGGGCATGACGTCGCAGGATGACACCGCCCTGGCGACGTGCAGACCCCCGCCGAGGCGACTGCCGCCATTCATGATGAACGGCACGTGCAGCGTCGAATCGTAAAGAAGCAGGCCGTGGGTCAATTCGTCGTGCTGGCCGAGGCCCTGGCCGTGGTCACCGATCACGACGATCAGCGTATCATCCCGGAGCTCCTTCTCTTCGAGGAAGTCGATCACCCGGGCCAGTTGATCGTCCACGTATTCCAGCTCTCCGTCGTAGGGCACGTCGACATGTCGCTCTCGATAAGGTGATGGCGATTCGTAGGGCTGATGAACGTCGAAATAGTGCAGCCAGAGAAAAAACGGCGCCTCCTCGCCGGCGTGCTCACCCAGCCACTCCAATGCGGCGTCCGTCGCTTCCACGGCGTTGCGTTCCGGGTCGCCCATTTGCTCTTTGTCGGGATCGGTCTTGAGCTTATCGTTGTAGTTGTCGAATCCCCGGGCCAGGCCAAATCGGGAGTCCAGCACGAACGCCGAGATGACCGCGCCCGTCGCGTAGCCCGCCTTCGACAGGACTTCCGCCATCGTTTCATTGGGCTCTTCCGGCAGTCGAAAAACGCCGTTGGCACGGGCCCCATGATGGTAGGGATACAACCCCGTCATGATCGTCGAATGCGACGGGAGGGTCGTCGGCGCCGGCGCTATGGCCTTTGAAAAAAGGATCCCCTCGCGGGCAAGGGTATCGAGGGTCGTGGTGTCGATCCCCTCGTTTCCGTAGCAGTGCAATCGATCAGCTCGAGTCGTGTCGAGCGTCACCACCAGGAGATTACTATCCTTGAACTGCCCCGCGGCGGCGGGGACGACCTCCGCGTCCTTCATGCCGGCGGGTAGTTTCAGCGGGATCGGCTCAACCTGCGTGAATGTGGCGAATGCTTCGGGATTGACCCGTGCCACGACGCGAATCACCACCGATACGATGGCCACCCCCAGGAGCGCAAAGCCCAGGGTCCATTGCCACCAGGCCCGTGGCCGCCGCCGCACAGCGCCGGGCCCGAGGATTCCAACCTTTTCCGACATTCGCTAGTCCTCTAACACATGCTCTGCCAATGAGTTGTCATGAGAACCGACCAGTATAGGTCGGCGCTTTTTACAGGGCAACTCAAGCTTTCGAGCAGATCGACCGCCGACATTCTTCAAGTGGGTCTCCGACTAGGAAACCTACTTTGGCCCGGTGATTGTCTGTCCCGTGCCGTTCGGGTGACGGTCGCGCCATCATTCGAATATGGGGTATGTGGAGGACTCGCGGCAGCCGGAAGGATCGTTGCCGCCCGCGCTCGTTCCGCCCCCTGGTAGGAAAGTTCATCACGCTTCCATTTGGATAGACGCTGAACGATGGGTTCTGGTTCGATCCAACTAGGATTGTTGCGCAAAAAAACCGCCCCAAGGCCATTGCCTGGGGCGGTCATTGTCCAAGGTTGGATCCTGCGGTCAGAAACCTTCGGACCGCGGAGTTCACCGATTGCTAGGCGCGGCGGCGGCGGAGTACCAAGAGGCCGCCGAGGCCGATCAGGCCGATCGTCATCGGCTCAGGAACACCGACGAGAGCGCGGTGCCAGTTGCCACCGATATAGGTGATGGAGCCGGCGCTCGAAGCCAGGAAACCATGACCATCGCCTATCCAGCGAGCGCTGCTTAGAGCGCTGTTCGGAATGGTGTTGGTGATCGTGTACATCGAGCCACCGGTGTGTGAGAACACGAAGTCCACGCCCGTTCCCAGCACGCCATCGACCGGCTGGCTGCCGCCCAGCATCAGCGTCGGGCCGGCGGCGATATGGGCAACGCCCATCCACATGTCCTGAGGGACTGCGATCTGCGGGAACGTGCCGGTGAAGAGGATGAAACCAGTGATCGGAGCAAAGGCAAACGCCGTAATCGTCAGGCCGACGGACGTATCAGCGCCGCCCGGATTCGAGAAAAAGGCGACGATGACCGTATGGGTCGGACCTGCACCGGGGTTGTAGTAGAGAAGGTTGACGGCGCTGATGGCCGTCGTGCCCGGCTTGAGGTGGACGTCATCGATGATGAACGATCCATAATTGTAAAGGGCCAACGTGTAGGTCGACGGGCCGCGAACGCCGAATTCCGTCGGCATGTTGTCGTAAACATGCTCGGGATCATTCGGTGCATAGGACGCGCCGCGACCGCCGATGATCTCGCCGGGGCTCGACGGCGTACCGCTGATCTGGGCCGTATCCCAAGTCGTGTTCCAATTCAGGTTGTCCATGATGCTCGCACTCGCCGGGCCGGCGATCAGTGCGACCATTGCCGCAGCCATCAAAAACTTCTTCATCTCTAGTCCTCCTGTCCTTTCTTTCAAGACTGGGAAAAACTCTCGTGACCACCCTTCCGGACGTCCGGTCGACCTTGCCGGTTTATTCACAAGAGCTTTTGATCCGCCTTTCCTCTCCATCTCACGGGCGTCGATGCGCCCAACGTTTCTCAATTCGCTTTTCGGGGCTGATTGAATTGAAGCTTCTAGCGACACCCGCTCCGGAAATTAGATGCCCGCTTCCTTCTCAATCCTCCCTCACGATTCGTCAACTTTCGGGCACCTGGAACGAGTGTCCGCAGGATTTGCCCTCCTGTACGCTCTCATTTGTACCAGAAACCGACCTGCAATGTCAATACTGGCGTGGGCTAAAAAAAGTACTTCTCGACCGGTCGATACAGGACCTATAGCCCGCGGCGAGCCGAACTTGGCCATTTCTTACAACGACGTAAATGTATCGCGCACAACATGTTATGTCATACCGGGGTGCTCGCCTCGACCGCTGCCGAATTCCGACTTCAACGAACTCGACGTCCCATTTGTGACTTCGCCGGCATTCCGACGCGATTTTCTTTGGCCCTCAGGCAATACGCCAAGTTCGCGGATACCATGACCGACCGAAAGTGTCCGCTTTATCTACTTGCGCCTCGACCGAGTTCCTCAAGCCATGACCGACTCCCCGAAACGCTCTCCAGCGTCCGAGAACTCGCAGAAATTCGCCCTAGCCGCCGAATTCCAACCCGCCGGCGATCAGCCCCGGGCAATCGAAGCGCTGGAACGCGGCTTTCGAGACGACAAGAAGCAATTCCAGAACCTCCTCGGCGTGACCGGATCCGGCAAGACGTTCACCATGGCGAATCTCATCGCTCGGCTGAATCGCCCCACCCTCATTATTTCGCACAACAAGACCCTGGCCGCTCAGCTCTACGAGGAGTTCCGAGAACTCTTTCCGCGAAACGCGGTTGAGTACTTCGTCTCCTACTACGACTACTACCAGCCCGAGGCGTACATTCCCGCCCGGGACATCTACATCGAAAAGGACGCCTCGCGGAACGACGACCTCGAACGGCTGCGGCTGTCCGCCACCAGCGCCGTCGTCTCGCGCCGGGACGTCGTTGTCGTCGCCAGCGTTTCGTGCATTTTCGGGCTCGGCTCCCCCGACGAATACAAGGCCAGCGTCATCGACCTGCGCGTCGGCGGCCGATGGCCGCGGGACGAACTGCTGAAGCGGTTCGTCCAGTTGCAGTACGACCGCAACGACGTGGCGCTGGAGCGCGGCGCGTTTCGCGTCCGCGGCGACGTCGTCGAGCTTTACCCCGCGCACGAAGAAATCGCCTATCGCATCGAGCTCTTCGGCGACGACATCGAGTCCCTCACCGTCATCAACCCGCTCACCGGGGCGACGCTGCAAACCGAAAAGCAGCTCTACATCTACCCCGCCGTTCACTACGTCCTGCCCCAGGAAAACATCGAGGCCGCCGTCGTGCGCATCCGGGAGGAACTCGAAGAGCGGCTCCAATACTTCCGCCGCCAGGGCAAGCTCCTCGAAGCACAGCGCCTCGCTGCCCGCACCAAATACGACCTCGAAATGATCCTCGAGGTCGGCTACTGCTCCGGCATCGAAAACTACTCCCGCCACCTGATCGGCGCGCAGGCCGGGGCCAAGCCCTACACGCTCGTCGATTATTTTCCGAAAGATTTCTTTCTCATCATCGACGAGTCTCACGCGACGGTGCCGCAGGTCGGGGCCATGTTCAACGGCGACCGGGCCCGAAAGGAGACGCTGGTCGAACACGGATTCCGCCTGCCCAGCGCCCTGGACAACCGCCCCATGCGCTTCGAGGAGTTCGAGGCGATGTGGGACCAGGTCCTCTTCGTGTCCGCCACCCCGGGGCCGTACGAACTGCGCCAATGCGGCGGCGAGGTCGTCGAGCAGATCATCCGGCCGACCGGCCTCCTCGATCCGACCATCACGGTCAAGCCCGCCCGCGGGCAGGTACCGGACCTGCTGCACGAGATTCAGGCCCGCACCGCCGCGGGGCAGCGGACCCTGGTCACGACCCTGACCAAACGGTTGGCGGAAGACCTCGCGGGGTATATCCGCGATACGGGGATCAAGTGCGCGTATCTTCACAGCGAGATCGACACCATCGAGCGCGTGCAGATTCTCCGCGAGTTGCGGGCAGGCCAGTATGACTGCCTGGTCGGCGTGAATCTCCTTCGCGAGGGGCTGGACCTGCCCGAGGTCTCGCTGGTGGCGATCCTCGACGCCGACAAGGAAGGATTCCTGCGCAGCGCCACGAGTCTGATTCAGACCATCGGCCGCTGCGCCCGCAACGTCGACGCCCAGGTCTATTTCTACGCCGACCGGATCACGCCGGCCATGCAGCAGACGATCGACGAAACGACCCGCCGGCGAGACACGCAGCAGCGATACAACGTCGAGCACGGCATCACCCCGGAGACCATCCGCAAGGCGATTCGCAAGGGCCTGGAGAACCAGGTCTCCGCCCGGCGCACGGCGCGCGACGCCGTCCGCGCCAGCGAGGACGCCTTCGAGTTGACCGAATCGATCACGGACCTGGAGGCCCAGATGCTGGCCGCGGCCGATGCCCTGGAATTCGAAAAGGCCGCCATGCTCCGCGACCGCATCCAACAGCTTAAGGACTCCCCGACGCTCTTCGACGCGTCATCGCCAAGCGCCGGCAAGGGCGAACCAAAAGACTTGGCGAGGAATCCCAATTCAAAAAGGCCCCCTGCGCCGTAGGGATGGAGTCGTGCGGCGAGTGCGGACGCCTGCTCCGGAATTGGCAACTCGGCGTCGGCGCATGGAACGGCCGCTTCTCCGCGGTCAGGCGAGCACGCGCGCACGAATAGAAACGACGCTTGAGAATCGCGGGCGTACTCGAATTACTCGCCGCCCCTGTATCATTGGCCTATGCGCCCCTTGGTATTGCTTTCCTTCGTTGCCGGAATCCTCGCATTCAGCGCCGTCGCCTATTCCCACGTTCACCACGGGCTTTTCCCGAAGCCATCCCCATCCGTCGCAGTCTTTGTCGTCATGATATTCGTTCTTGCCGGCATCGTTTTGGCCAGACGAAACACAGCCGGTGACGATCGATCCTCTAAACACGCATACTGGATTCTCGCCGCGTTGGCAGTCATCACCGCGGCCACACAATGGATTCTCGACTGGAACGGTCCCTGGATTCTTTACGCGTGGCTGATTTGTTGGCTGCCCCTCGCCTGGCTGATTTGCCCGATTCCCGAACGAATCACCCGAAGCGGGCGCAGCTCGCTCGTCGTCATGGCGGCTGCCGTGGCCGCTGTCTGTGTGCTCCACTTCCTGATACAGCGCGGCCTGTGGAAGTCCATGTCGTTCGGCTATCACGACATCGGGCTTTACGTCCGCGCTTCGGCCAATGCGGCCCTCGGCCGAGGGCTTTGGGTCGACTCACTTGGCCGGTCCATCCTGGGTGAGCACACGTTCTTCGCGTTGTGGTTGTTCGTGCCTCTGTGCCGCATGGGGTGTGACCCCATGTCCCTGTTCATGGTGGCCTCTGCGGTTTCCCTGAGCGGGTCGGCACTGATCTTCGCCTGGTTTGCGAAACGCGTTTCCGGTTCAGCCGGCATCGCCGCGGTTGTGGCGGCCGCCTGGCTACTTCTACCCATGCACGCATGTCTCGTCGTCGCCCACGGTTACGGCTTTCACGAAATGTATCTCGCGGTCCCCCTCCTGGCCTGGGGCCTGGCCCTTGGCGAACTGCGAAGAATGCGGGCGGCCGCTTTCGTCATGCTCTTAACACTTTTCGTGCGCGAGGATCTGGCCCTGACGGTTGGGGCATGGGGTCTATACATCGCCCTGGCCAAGAAACGGCCGGGATGCGGATTCGCCGTGGTCGTCGCCGCGGCCGTCTACCTGGCTGCGGCCATCTGGTGGATCGTCCCCTGTTTTCGTGGGGATGCGTACCCGCATCTGACGTTCCATTTCACCGATACGACGGGCGTTCTATCGATGCGCGCCATGTCGGCGGACGTCTCATTCCTTGTGACGCTCCTTTTCCCAATGGCGTTTCTTCCGCTGTTGAATTGGCGACTGGCACTGGTGGCCGTCCCCGCCGTCGCCGAAACGCTTTTGACCACCAATTGGGAACTGCACAATATTGGCTTTCAATACTACGTTCCCGCCGTGCCGGTCCTATTCATCGCGTCCATCGTACCCCTGCTTCCCACTCCCGTCGCAGCCCATACGCCAAAAGCCGGGCCGCGCCCTCAATCGTCACGACTCCCGGCCGGCTTCGATCCGCGGCGCGCTTCGATGCTCTTGATGGCCGGATTCGTCAGTCACGTCTATCTCGGAATCGGCCCGCTTTCGAACAACCCCGCGACTCCAACCGCACACGAAACACTGCTGGCGGCCTTGCCCGCGGTCGAGCGAGTCCGCGCGGTGGTCCCAGAAGAAGCGAGCGTCTCGGCCAGCTATCGGATCGCGGCCCATTTCCTCGACGCCGACCGCCTCTGGACGGTGGCCAACGACGAATTGGGCGACGTCGTCGTCGTTCACGACGCGGACATGATCGATGAGCATCTCCCGCGAACCGCACTGGTGCGCGCCCAGCGGGCCGGGGGCTATCAACCAATTTATGCGGATTATCACCTCGTCGCTCTTGCCCGGAGAGACGAACCGACGCCGTTGGCGGCGAACATCCGCCTTGCAGCGCGCCCGGCGGACATCCCGAGCAAGGATAGCTCACTCGGCGAGGGAATCGTCCTGGATGCCATGAAGGTCGAGGACGCGGGACCAGCGGGACAGCGGCGCGTTGTTCTGGTCTGGCGGAGAGACGCCACCGCGCCATCGACCGAAGCCGACCGCAGGTTTGGCCTGGTCTGCGGCGACATGCGTTGGGGACCATTCTACTTCGCGCGCGGCGCATACCCGACGAACACGTGGGAGGACGGCGTGTTCTATCGTGACGACATCGTCCTCGATGCCCCGGCTGGTCAACCCATCAGAATAGATGACCTGCGCGTCGTGCTATTGGAATAGCCGGGCAAACCCGGCGTCACGGGACAGACGTTTCCCGCCCGTCTTCATCCCAGTATCGCCACTGGCCCGTCTTCTCGCCCTTCTCGTAAAGCCCCTCGGAGGCCTTCTGCCCGTTCTCGTGAAACGTGACCCAGTGGCCGTGCCTGCGGTATACCCCGATGCCCACGCGCTGGAGGTAGCCCTCGGCGCGAACCGCCCCGCCGGGATACTTCTCGACGCGAGCCAGGACGCCGCTCGTCGCCCAGAGATAGACGAACCAACCGACAACGGCCGCCAGGGGTATCAAGCCCAGGAGCAGATTTCTCATTCGAGCCGAGCCGCCGCGCGGCCGGGCCAGGTGGGAATCCGGATAGCCCGACTCTGCCATGACTATTTCATGAGCCAGGATTTGATCGCGTGCAGCGTCGTCGCCCGGCCTGCCCTGGCGATCGAGCGCGTCAGCGGAATGTCTTTCGGGCACACTTTCACGCAATTCTGCGAGTTGCCGCAGTCGGTGATGCCGCCGGGGCCCATCAGCGCCTCCAGCCGCTGCCTGGCGCTCATCTTGCCCGTCGGATGCGTATTGAACAGCACCGCCTGCGAGATGACAGCCGGACCGAGAAACGCCCGGTCGTATGCCGCATCGGCCCGGGCCTGGTAATCCGCATCCGACTCGCCGGGGTAGCGCTGCTCCTCGACCATCGAGTATTGCGGGCAGGCCTCCATGCAGCAGCCGCAGGTCATGCACTTCGACAGCGGATAGGCCTCTTCCTGATCGTCCGGACCTTGGTTCGGGCCGGGGCCGGCGTCGTGGTAGCCGTCGACGGGAATCCACGCCCGCACTCGTTCGAGGCCGCGAAACATCCGTCGGCGATCGACGACCAGGTCGCGGATGACGGGAAACTTGCTCATCGGGGCCAGCTCGATCTCGCCGGCGTCGGTGCGATCAAGATCGTCGACCAGTGCCGTGCAGGCCTGGCGCACGCGGCCGTTGACGACCATCGTGCACGCCCCGCACACCTCTTCGAGGCAGTTGCAGTCCCAGGCGACAGGCGTCACCGGTTGGCGGGCCCCAAGGGGGACCGGATGGGCCGCGATCCATTGCAGCGCCGAGATGACGTTCATCCCCGGCTGGTAGGCGACAGGGAAGCTCTCCCAGTAACGCCCGCTGCCGGGCATGTCCTGTCGGGCGATTCGAAAGATCACCTTGTCCTGCGCGACCATGCAGCGCTGCCTCCGTCGAGTCGATTCGCGAGAATCCGTTCGCCGGCGGATTATAGTGACTTGTCGCCGCGTGCAAACCGCCATGTCGCCACGCTGCGAACCTGTTCGCCTCGGCGCTGGCGGGTGGACCCGCTTGAAATTACATTCCGCACCGTCATGCCCGGTCCCGACCGTCCACAATTCGTTCTCGTCGGCAGCGGACTCGCCGGGGCCCTGCTCGCCACCTACCTCGGCAAGGCCGGCTACGACGTGGACCTCTATGAGCGACGACCCGACCCCGCCGAATCCGGCGATTCCGGCGGCCGCTCCATCAATCTCGCCCTCTCCACGCGGGGCATCGCCGCCCTGCAAGAGGTCGGCCTCGCCGACGCCGCGCTGCACGCCGCCATTCCCATGCGCGGGCGGATGATCCACGAACTCGACGGCCGGCTCCACTACCAGCCCTACGACAAAGACCCCTCGCGCTACATCAACTCCATCGGCCGCTCGGCGCTGAACAATCTCACCATCGAAGCCGCCCGGGCGCTGCCCAACGTGCGGATTTACTTCGACCACAAGTGTACCGACGTCGATCTCGACGCCCCCGCCGCGACGATTCTCAACGGCCGGACCGGCGAATCGATCCAGGCGGCCGGCGATATTCTCATCGGCGTGGACGGGGCGTATTCCGCAGTCCGCCGCGGCATGCAGCGGCTCGACCGATTTGATTACTCGCAGGACTACCTGGCGCACGGTTACAAGGAATTGACGATTCCGCCTGCCGCCGGCGGCGCGTTTCAAATGGAGAAAAACGCGCTGCATATCTGGCCCCGTCATCGTTTCATGATGATCGCCCTGCCGAACTGTGACGGGTCCTTCACCTGCACGCTGTTCTGGCCGTTCGAGGGGCCGTCGAGCTTTGCGAGCATCACGAGCGACGACGATCTGCGGCGGTTCTTTCGGGCGAATTTCCCCGACGCGATGGCGCTGATGCCGACGCTGGCGGACGATTACGACGCCAACCCGACGGGCTCGCTGATGACCGTTCGCTGCGCGCCGTGGCACTACCGCGGCAAGCTGGCGCTTCTCGGCGATGCGTGTCACGCGGTCGTGCCGTTCTACGGGCAGGGAATGAACGCGGCGTTCGAGGATTGCAGCGAGCTGGCCGCGTGCATTCACCGGTTTGCGCCGGACTGGGGCCGCGTTCTGTCGGAGTACGAATCGCGGCGCAGGGTCCACACCGACGCCCTGGCCGACCTGGCCATCGACAACTTCGTCGAGATGCGCGACCGGACGGCCTCGCCGCTGTTTCGCGGGCGCAAGATGTTCGAGCGCACGCTGCACACGCTGCTGCCGCGGTGGTACGTTCCGCTGTACAGTATGGTCTCGTTTTCGCGGATTCCCTACGCCCAGGCCCGCACTCGAGCCAGACGCCGCGACCGGATCGTCTTCGGCGTCGCGGCGGCGCTGGCACTGCTCGTCGTGGCGATGATGCTTTGGGTAGCCCTCTGAATCGACGTTGACGATACCGCGCCGGGAGGGCGAGGCTCCTGCCGAGCCAACTTTGCGAAATGCACCAAACACGGCACATGATTCTGAAAAGCGATGTAGGACAACAACACGATGTCTGACGACAACTCGAAAACCGGCCGCCGCTGTAGCCCCGCAGGGGCGACGGAGCGTAGCCACGGGTGGAGCGACGCGCGGCGCAGCCCGCGGAGCGGAACCCGTGGAAATCGCGGCGGTTTCGCTATCCCGCCCCAGCGGGGCGGAGGAATGCGGACGCGGCAAACTCGCGCAATGACATGTTCCCGCACCCCTCCGCCGCCCCTTCAGGGCGGAGACGTAACCAACGAAAACGCCTCCACGGGTTTCGCTGCGCTTCACCCGTGGCTACAACCCTTTGCCCCGCTGAGGCAAAACGGAATGCGGCGTTGCAATACAATCGCATGCGCGCAACCGAAGGCGATCCCATGCCCCTGACCTATGACAGTTACCTGCGATTGTCCGAGATGCTGAAGCTGCAACGGCCGCGCTCCGATCCGCCGGAGCACGACGAGATGCTGTTCATCGTCATCCACCAAGTCTATGAGCTGTGGTTCAAGCTGCTCCTCCACGAACTCGACAAGCTCAAGCTCGACTTTTCCAGCGACGGCCTCTTCGCCGCCATCCACACCCTCAAGCGGATGCGCACGGTCATGAAAACCCTCGTCGGGCAGCTTGACATCCTCGAGACGATGACGCCGATGTCTTTCTCCAGCTTTCGCGACCGGCTCGAAGATGCATCCGGTTTTCAATCGACGCAGTTTCGCGAACTGGAATTCGCCCTCGGTTACAAGCGGCCCGAGACGCTGAAGTATTTCGAACAGGGCTCGCCCGGCTACTCCCAGATGCAGCGCCGGCTCACGCAGCGGTGCCTCGTCGATCATTTCTACGACTTCCTCCACCACCGCGGCGCGAGTATTCCCGAATCGCTCCGCACCCGCGACGCCACCGCCGCCGCCGAACCGAACGCCGAGATTCAGGAGGCGATCCTGCGGCTATACAACGAATGTCCCGAGGTGGCGATCCTGCTGGAGCTGATGACCGACTTCGACGAGGGCCTCCAGGAGTGGCGCTACCGACACGTCAAGATCGTCGAACGCACAATCGGCAAAAAGACCGGCACCGGCGGCTCGCCCGGCGTCGCCTTCCTCAAAAAGTCGCTCTTCAAACCCGTCTTCCCCGACCTCTGGGCCATCCGGCACCGAATGTAACTCGACCGCCCCGCCCGCATCTTTCCGAGCCGCGCCCATAAGGAAGCGGTCAGCGTCCACCTGACGGGCGGATTCATTCGCGCATCACCGTGCGCTCGGGTGTCCCATCCGCTCTGCGGGTGGGGGACGGACCGACCGGGTGAAATCGTCCCGCGTTATGATTCCCTCGTGACCACCGAACCCATCGCTCTCGACTACGCCCAGAAGCGCGCCAAGAAACCGTCGCAGACGCTATTGAAGTGGCTGGCAGCAGGAATTCTGGTTCATGGCGTCCTCGTCGTGAAATCTGGCTTCGTCACAAACCGACCGCAAATGGCCGCTTCGGCGTCGCTTCACGATGACCAGTTCATAACTCGGGCGGCCTATGCATGGCTCGACGGATCGCAATATGAATCAGTCATATTCGCCGCAAGTCTGCTCGCCGGCGTCGGGCTCTCCTGTCATCGACGCCTCAGAACTTTCGCAATGGTTTCACTCGCCATTTACGTCAGTGTCGTCGTCCTTTGCACAGTGTGGGACTTGATTGCCTGCGCGGCATTGGCCAACGCCTCACCGATAACGATTCAATCGGGATTTGCTTCCCGTCAGCAGTCGTTCATACTTGACTTAAGATTGCTCGTGCGCCACGCGTTCTGCACATTTCCCGTCATCATCCTCGGCCTCGTGGCAATATGGCTCGTCAAGCGATATCCCTCCTCCACCCCCGGAGCGGGTGGGGCGCCGGAGTAGTTCACCGAGCCGCGCACGTCAGTAAGCGGGTTCTCATCCGGAACCCGCCCAAGGTCAAAGAACCCGCTCCCTCACGGTCGCGGCTCGGTGCAGCGTGGTGCGGTTCGGTGAATCAACGTCACGGCCCGCAAACGACCGACGACTCCAATCGTTAATGCCTCACGGCACCACCCCGCGAAGATCGCCCAGCGAACTGAACTCCATCCCGTCGATCATCTCCGGCCGCAGGTCGACGATCTTCCACGCGTCCCCATCGCGGGTCCATTGCAACCGCCACCGCCCCCAGTGCATCTGCCCGACGCCACCGTCGACGCTGACCGTCGCCCGCGCCCCGAGCACCATGTCGGCGAGCGTTCCATTCACCACGACGTCGCGGCGCCGATAGCGCGTGTCGTAGATCTTCATCCGCGCCAACCGCGCACCGACAAACGCGACGAATTGCTCCCGATCCATACGCCCATCGTCGAACCCCGCGCCGACAAACCTGCCCGCCGCCGCCGCGTCGCCCGCCTCAATCGCCGCGACGAACCCATCCAGCGCCGCGAGAATCCGCTCGCGCTGCGTCGTCACCGCCGATTGCAACAAAAACAGCAGCGCGACGACCACCAGCGTCCCGGGCAACAGCCACCGCCGTACCCCCGGCCGCTCCAGCCACCGCTGCCGCAACAGCAGCGCCGCCGCCAGTACGACAAACGAAAAGACGCCGAGGTAGGCCGGGCTTTCCAGAAATAGCGTCGTCATGAATTCCATGGCGATCCTCGGCGTGTCACCGTTTCGATCATCCCGAAGAATCGCGCCCGAGAATGATGAATCCCAAACGCCTCCGCCTATCCTGTGTGAAGGCACGCACCGCCAAAAAATTATCTCGAATATCACCGGAATCCGTCAGTAAAACTGACCGACCCGGGGGCGATTATCACCCTTTCCGTCGACAGCCGATATCGAACCGCCCCGGCCGGCGCCGTCTTGAACCCGGGTAGTGAAATGGGTATTATTCTTGGCTGCCTTGTGGGAGGTTTCTTGGCCACGGAGTCGAGGGGAATCGTCAATTCGACACATTCCATTCCTGCCAACTGTGAAAAACGACAGAGGCCCCTACTGCCCCGGCCACGTTTTGGGGAGACCAAAGATTATGATGTCACGTTTGTCACGATTCGACGGGGCTCGGCGCCTTTCAACGTCGCCGTTACGGAACACGGCGATACCGGCGGCGGCCCTGGTCTTCCTGCTGGCCGCGTCGACCATGGCACAGAATCGATCCATCGACGGCGCCGGAAACAACCTCTCGGCGCTCTCGTGGGGCAGCGTCAACCAACAACTGGACCGCGCGTGTCCGTCGCAGTACGGCGATGGACTCTCCATGCCGGCGGGCGCGTCCCGTCCCAGTGCCCGCGCGGTCAGCAATGCCATCGTGGCGCAATCCGCGTCGATTCCAAACGACCGCCTGCTCAGCGACTGGGTCTGGCAGTGGGGACAGTTTCTCGATCACGACCTGGACCTGACCGAAGGCGCTACGCCGACCGAGTCGATGCCGATTCCGGTTCCGTTGAGTGATCCATGGTTCGATCCGGGCGACACCGGCACGCAGACGATCGACCTGACCCGGTCGAATTACGACCCCGCAACGGGAACCTCCAATCCCCGCCAGCAGATCAATCAAATCACCTCCTGGATCGACGCGTCGAACGTATACGGTTCCGACACAACCCGGGCCAACGCGCTGCGGACGACCGGCGGCCGGCTCGCCACCAGCGCGGGCGACCTGTTGCCCTTCAACACCGGCGGCCTCCCGAATGCCGGCGGTACGAGCTCGACGCTGTTTCTCGCCGGTGACGTCCGGTCCAACGAGCAAGTCGCCCTCACAGCGACGCATACGCTCTTCGTTCGCGAGCACAACCGCCTGGCCGACCAGATCGCCCTTGCCAATCCCGGCATGAACGACGACGACGTCTATCAACAGGCGCGCAAGATCGTCGGGGCGCAGATGCAGGTCATCACCTATGGCGAATTCCTCCCGGCCCTGCTCGGGCCCTACGCCCCCTCGCCGATGTCGCTGGGGTACGACGATTCGATCAATCCCAACATCATGAACGAGTTCTCGACGGCCGTGTATCGCCTCGGGCATTCGATGCTTTCACCGAATATCAAGCGGCTCGACAACGCCGGCAATCCAATACCCGAAGGCAACCTCGCCCTGCGCGACGCGTTCTTTAGCCCCTCGCGAATCACCGACGAAGGCGGCATCGACCCGCTGCTCAAGGGGCTCGCCTCCCAGCAGATGCAGGAAGTAGACAGCATGATCGTGGACGACGTTCGAAACTTTCTCTTCGGGCCTCCCGGCTCCGGCGGTTTCGATCTCGCCTCGCTCAACATTCAGCGCGGCCGCGATCACGGCCTGGCCGATTACAACTCGGTCCGCGTCGCCTTGGGCCTGACGCCCGCCGCAACCTTTGCCGACATCACCAGCAACGCCGCCTTGCAGTCGGCGCTCCTGACGACCTACGGCTCGGTCAACGACATCGATCTCTGGATCGGCGCATTGGCGGAAGACCATCTCCCCGGCGCGAGCGTCGGCGAACTCGTCGCCGCGACGCTCGGCGAGCAATTTCGCCGCCTGCGCGACGGCGACCGATTCTGGTTCGAACACGATCCGTTTTTCATCGCCAATCCGTCGTTGCTGGACGAGCTGAGGAATACAACGCTATCAGACATCATTCAACGAAACACCGGCATCTCCAACATTCAGGACAACGTCTTCTTCGTTCCTGAGCCGGGAACGCTGGCGCTGCTGGCCTGCTGCCTGCCCTTCGTGATTCGGCGGCAACGACGCGCGGCATAGATAGCGAAACGTGAGCTTGACTACTCAAAAGCCCCAGGGATTTCCTGGGGCTTTTTCTTGCGCAACAGAAACGTACATCGCAGCGTACAGATTGCGGGTTGAAATCCGGTTCGTCACCCTTCGCCCGTCAGCGTCGCCCCGGCAGCCACCAGCGCCTCGGGCCGCGTGCGACGCACCACCGGCGGATACAATGCGTCGTCTCCGTACCAGCGATCGAGCATCGCCCCCCAATCCCCCGGGCTCCGAACCGAAAGAAACGCCGTCTTCACGTCGCCGCTTTGCGGATGTAGCTCGCTGTACCGCACGCCGAACTTTCGCAGAAGCGGCCCCGCCATCTCCTCGCCATGCAGGGCCGCCGCCAGCTCGAAATGACGATCCAGCGCTCGACGCTGCTCGGCAATCGACGGCGGCGGAAGTTCCTCCCCGAACAGTAGCGCCCGCACCTCGCGGAAAATAAACGGATTCCCAATCGCCCCCCGGGCAATCGAGCAGCCGTCCACGCCGGTCTCCTCCAGCATCCGAACGCAGTCTGCTGCGCTGAACAAATCCCCGCTGCCGAGAATCGTTCGATCGCCGACGTGCCGCTTGACGCGGGCGAGAAACGCCCAGTCGCTCGGCCCGACGTATCGCTGCTTCACCGTCCGCCCGTGCACCGTCACCGCGGCGAGCCCGGTCTCAAACGCCGCATCCAGCACGGCGAAAAAGTTCCGCTCGCTCTCGGCCGAGTCGTCCATGCCGCGCCGCATCTTCAGCGTCACCGGCACGCGCCCGGCGACGGCGTCGTAGACGCGGCGGACGATGTCTCGCGCCTGGTCGGGCACCGACAGCAAAAACCCCCCGCGGCAGCGTCCCAGCACCTTCCGCACCGGGCACCCGAAATTGACGTCGACCACGTCGTAGCCGAGTTCGACCAGGCGATCCGCGGCCTCGGCGAACTGCCCGGGCTCGCTGCCCATGAGCTGGCCGCCGACGGGATGCTCGGCGGGATCGACGGCCAACATGCGGCGCATCTTCCTTCCGCCCTGGGCGACCATCTTGTCGAGGACGACTTCGTTGACGGCGTAGGGACAGCCGTATTCGCGCGACAGAAGGCGCATAGCGGCGTCGCTGTATCCGCTCAGGGCCGCCTGCACGACCGGCGCGTCCAATTCAAGCTGTCCGATGCGGAGCATTTCGGGTCACCCGAAGGGACATTCTAGCGGCGTTGTTCGTCACGAGCATGGGCTGCGAAACGAATGGCGGCGATGGTCGGTCGGGTCATCGTCCCGACATTGGGGGGCCGCGATTGCAGAAAACTCGGGGCCATGACCGCGACTTACTCTGATTTGTCCGATCAGGTTTCATCGGGTTCGTCGTGGGCGTCGGCTTCGAGTGCCTCGTCTTCGTGGGGTTCGTTTTGGCGCTGGTCGAGCTCGGGATCGGCCCGACCGGCGTCGGCATTGAGGCGATCGATGGCGGCGGTGGGCACGAGGATTTCGTACATAGCGGCGGCGGAGGGCGGCGTCGGTTTTGGCGAAAATCGACGAATTAAAATTCTCGCCCGCGGGGACTTGTCCGGGTCGGCCGTTGTCGGACATGGTTTCTTGGGCCTTTCCGGCCGTTCAAGGAAAAAAAAAAGTGTTGAATAAGTTGAATTTCCTTGAAAATCCTCGATGAAGACACGGAATGGACGGGAACATCGGGCATCGCCCAACGCGGCGCACCGGGCGCGGCGGCGTACCGTCGCTCAATGCAAGGGATCAACCTTGATCGCCGTTCGCGCCGGGCAATGCGTATCAATGTGGGAATGGTCGTGCAAGGTGCGAGAACGAATTCTCGCACCAGCGTGGGGGGCGCGAAGCGGCAAGCCGCTGGGGGGCGCGAAGCGCGGGCGCGGCTCGGTGAAGCGCGGAGCGCGGTCGCGGAGCGGCACCGTGCCGATGATCGGGAGCACTCCGGTCATTCACGAATGCTCGATGGCAAATGCACGTCGTGCCCAATTCACTTGACTTTTTCGGGCATGGCAGATAAATGATGGGGCGGTTGCGGGCCCGAATGTCGCCGGGTCAGGGAGGATTTTCCATCGTGAAGACACATTGCCCCATCGCTCAGCTTGCGCGCCTGGTCGATTTCCTCGACGGTCTCTGCGCCCGAGCGACCGTCGAGGAGCTGGACGAACAACTCACGTCGCTAAACGTCACGACGCGCGACGTTTCGGAATTCCTTCACTTCTCCAAGAGCCGCTACCTGCGGAATCTCGTGTGCGACGGGCAGTACTATCACCTGCTGGTCATGTGCTGGCGCAGCGGTCAGCGCAGCCCGATCCACAACCACGCGGGCTCGACGTGCGGCCTGCGGGTGCTGACGGGGACGGCAACCGAGACGGTTTTCGAGCCGACGCCGTGTTCGCTGCTCAAGGCGGTCCGGTCGCACGACATGGTCGCGCCGGAAGTCGTGGTCACGCAGGACGCGGACATTCACCAGATTTCCAATCTTCAGGCCGAGGGGAGCGACCTCGTGACCCTGCACATCTATTCGCCCCCGCTATTGCGGATGGACACGTTTTCGCTCACCGACAAGAGCGTGGGCGAGTTCCGGCCGATGGTCGACGAGCATCTGCACGGCAGCGGAATCTAATGGTTCGTTCCGGGCGATCATACGGATGGGGAGCATCGGCCTCTGGCCGGTGCGTCATTGCAGGATATTTGATTTCGCACCGGCGGGACGCCGATGCTCCCCGCAACCACACATCGAACGAACCGCCAGGGCCGCACCGGGCAACGCTGGTTTCGCGGCCGTCGTGGAGCAGATGAGGATGTCGGACACGCTGACGCGGCCTGGCGTTGACAAGCCGAAAACGTCCTCGCGTTACGGCGGCTCGCTGGAGGCGCTGAGCGCCGATGCGTTCATGTCGCTGGGCTCGATGGAGGGGATGTTCGGGGCGATCGTCGAGGCGGCGCCGACGCCGGCGGTCGCAGAGAAGGGCCTGAGCCGCTGGCCGGGATACGCCGCGGCGGGAATCGTCGCGGCAACGGCGTACGTGATTCACTACCTGCCGATCGCGCCGTTCCAGGTCGGGCAGGGAGCGAGCATCCGGCGGCCGATCAGCGCGGCGATCATCGCCATCCTGCTCGGGGTGCTGGCACGAAACCTGCTTTCGCTGCCGTCGACGCTGGCGGCGGGCAGTCAGCGGATCATCAAGAAGGCGATCCCGATTTCGATCGTGCTGATCGGAGCGGGGTTGAATCTTCTGCACCTCGCATCGGTCGGATTGCCGGCGCTGGCGGTGATCGTGCTCTGCATCGGCGTGGCCTTCGCGTCCGCCTACTACGCCGGGCGGGTGATGGGGCTGGGCTCGAAGTTATCGCTGCTGATCGGCGCCGGCACGGGTATCTGCGGAAACAGCGCCATTGTCGCGGTGGCCCCGCTGATCGACGCGGACGACGAGGACCTCGTGCTGTCGGTCGGCACGATCAATCTATTCGGTCTCATCGCGATGTTCGCCTGTCCGCTGTTGGGCGATCTGCTGCACGTCGGCAGCAGGGCCTTCGGCATCTGGGCCGGCACGACGATTCACGCCGTTCCCCAGGTTGTCGCCGCGGGATTCACGCACGGACCGGAAGCGGGGGCGCTGGCGACGCTGGTCAAGCTGGTGCGGGTGGCGCTGCTCGCGCCGATGCTGTTCGTGATGGCGCTGGTTTACGCGCGGCACCATCTGTCGCCCGGCGAGGGCGGCCACCGCGTCATCGTGCATTATGCCCGGTTCGTGCCGTGGTTCGTGTGGGGGTTCGTCGGGACGGCGACGCTGGGCACGCTGGGATTGATCCCGACGCTGAGCTTCAGTCCGGCGGCGTCGGTGCCGCAGGTCCTTCGCATCGACAGCGTGTCGCTGGTGTCGCTCATGACGACGGTGGGCGAGGTTGTGCTGACGATGGCCATGGCGTCGATCGGTCTGGAAGTCGCGGTGCGCAAGCTTGCGGGCGTGAGCCGCGGGGCGATCATGACGGGCCTGATCGCCAGCGTGACGCTGTCGGCGGCGAGTTACGGGCTGATTCACCTGCTGGTTTGACGCGCTGACGCGGTGCAAACACAGGTCATGATTCGGCGAGGAAGCGCCTGATCTCGCCGAGCAGTCGGTCGGCCTGATCGGTTTGAAAGATGAACTGGGCGTGGGCCGAGCCGTCCAGGGCGATGAGTTTTTTCGGCTCCGGCGCGCGGTCGAAAAGGGCCTGGATCAACGGAAAACGCGGGTCGCCGTCTCCGATCACGTCGTCGCGGGCGGCGATGAACAGCTTCGGGCAGGTCAATCGCTCGGGCTCGTCGATCGACGAGGCGGCGAGCAACACGAGCTTGTCGATCTCGCCCGGTTTGGATGCTACGAACGCGACGGCGGCGGCCCAACCGCCGAAGCTCGCGCCGATGACAGCGACGTTTTTGGCGCCGCTGTCACGCAGGTATCGAATCGCGGCGAGCACGTCGAGGTATTCGCCATCACCCGTTTGGCTGCCGCCGCCGGACTTGCCGCGCCCGCGAAAGTCGATGGCCAGGACGCGGAAGCCGTCGGCCGCGATGACCGGCGCCTGGTCGGCCCAGCTTTCCTTCGTGAAGCGCCCCCCGTGCGCCAGGACGACGGCCCGGTCGCCGGCGCCGTACTCGTCGGCGAAGACCACGCCGCCGTCGTCCGTGGGGAACGATACGAGCATGGGTGTTTGTGCGCCGGCGTCACGGTCGGTCGCGTCGCCGGCCTGCTGGCGACAACCGAACGCGCACGTCGCGGTCAGAAGCGCAACGCTGAACAATGTTAATTGCGCGCGGCGGGATCGAATGGTCATCGGGTCACGCGCCGATAGTTTGCGTGCGCGGAATCTTGACGTAGCGCATGAAGAGTTCCGCCCCGAGGAGAATGGCGACGATCAGTGACGAGGCGGCAACGGCGTCAAACCACAAGGGGCCGGAGGTCCTGCCCGTGACGATCAAGGCCGTCGTTTCTACGACGATGAGGCAGGCCATGATGGCCGCGGCAATCCGGCCCGTATGCCAGGCGATGGCGGTTGCGGCGACGGCGCCGACGGCGGCGGCCACACACGTCAGGAATCCCGCGAGGGCCAGCTTGGCCAACGGGGTCTCGTGCCAGCCGACGCCGCCGAACCAGGTCTCCTGCACGAGCGTGATGAGCACGATCATGAGGCCATAGCCGCAGATCAGACCGAGTAAAGTTCGCAGGATTCTCGTCATGGCGATACCTTTTGGTAACGAGGAGTCGGCGCTCGTCTAACTGTATTTCGTGACGATTATTGCGGCCAACGTAAGTTGCCAGTCACGTCGCCGTGACCGCGGCGGGCGCGCCTAAGCCCATGGACTGGGCCAGCGACACCGCCTCGGTGCCGGCGGGGTCGTCTTGTGGTGCGGCAACACCGGACCCTTCATCGCCGACGTGCAGGCCGGAAACCTGGAGGAAACCTACCGGCGTCTCGGCGGGGTCGGCACGGCGCCGAATCGGTACCAGGATCTTTATATTGCCGTCGTACCCGAGACGGGCGCGGCGCGATTCATCAAGACCGAATACGGCGGGCCGGGCAGTCTGGAATGAGCGTCGTGGAGGACAGCGGGATGCGCCGGCGCTACGGGCGGACGACGACACTCACGCGGGTCTTGCGATAGCGCAGGACTTTGGCGAGCCGTTTGCCTTCGCCGGCGTCGGGATGCGTGGCGACGACGACGTAGGGACCCGGCTTGAGGTCGGTAAAGAAGGTCGTGCCGTCCTTTCCCGTTAACTGGGTGTTGAACTGGTTGCCGGTTGACTGATGGGTGAGCGCGACACGGGCCCCCTCGATGCGCTGATCGTGAATGTCAGTGACCTTCACGCCCATGGCGCCGGTGTTGGAATTCTCGATGCACGGGGCGTCGGCCTGGACCTGCACCACCGCGAGGCCCGCCGCCACGACGAGCCCCGCTGAACCGATCGCCAGACTGGTTTTGAACATGGCTTCTTCCTTTCCGGCTCGCGCCACCATGGTAGGCGCGAGTTTCGTCCGATTCGAGCGAATGTGATCCCCACTGTCTCTAATAGGCCGCACGGGTACGGCCAGGTGGGTTTCCGGCGGCTCAATTACGAAGCGCTGCCACAAATACCTAGGAGAATGGGAGCGCTGGGACTCGAACCCAGGACCCACGGCTTAAAAGGCCGTTGCTCTACCGACTGAGCTACACTCCCGACCGTTACAAGTTAGTCATTGCGGAGCGACGCGGCAAGCGGGGCCACGCGACATGACGAACCGGAGGTTCGTCGTCCCCAGCGATCGATTCCGTTTTCACCGCACTCAGCGGAGCGGCAGCGCGACGATCTCGCCAGGCGCGCGGCGCGGGCCGTCCTGGACGATCACGGGCGTGCCGGGCGCGGCGCGGGCGGACTTGACGTATCCGAGCGCCAAGACCGCCTTGACGGCCTCGCTGCGGCAGGCGCTGGTCACGCGGCCGACCGGCTGCTCATCATGGAGCACCGACGCATCGCGCGCCGGCAGGACATCGCCCTCCAGGCGAATGCCCACGAGCTTGCGGGAGATGACGCCGTGGGAGCGCATCCGCTCGATGACCTCCTGCCCGAGGTAACAGCCCTTGCGGTAGCTGATGCCGCGCTCGATCTGTAGCGTTTCGGGGGGGAGGACATCGCCATCGATGTCGGCGACGGAGGCGGGAATGCCGGCCTCGATGCGGAGTATCTCGACGGTGCCGGCGTCGAGCCGTGCCATGCCCAAACGGCCGGCGGCGTCCTCGACGGCCGCGGCGACGGCATGCAAGGAATCGGCGGGCGCGAGGATCTCGGCGCCGGGGAGCCCGAGTACATCGTGCCGAATCCAGCGGACGTCGACGCCCGCGATCGAGGCAGCGGCGTGCTGCAACTGGGCCATGGCGCCGAGGTTGGTCATGGCGAAGCGATCGGCGAGGGGCTGAAGCTCCAGACCGCAGACGGCGAGGCGCTGCCAGACGTCCGACACGTCGGTGAGCTTGGCCACTTCGGTAATGACGTAGCGGTCGAAGTGCTGCATCGCCGCTTGCAGCCGGCGGCGGTCGATATCGAGCCAGAGCCGGTCGGGCAGCACGAGGACGTTGAGATCGACGATGGTGCGGCCCTTGACGTCGGTGGCGAAGGCGTAGTTTCCGTCGCCGGGCGCGACGGTCTTGACGGTGTTGGTGACGAGGTTGTTCAGCCAGTCGGCGCGGTCGGCTCCGGTGACTTCGATGACCCCGCGGTCGTCGCGGCGCCAGTATCCACCCGCGCGAAGCGCCGAAGCGTATTGCTCAACGATGTCGGGTGAATTGGGCATGGGCGATGGAGAATGATAGCGGATGTAGCCGGCAAGGGTTCACGATTTCGCAGCGCCGCTTTTTTCGCGAGGCCGCAGGGGCTATCGGCCCGGGGCTTTTCGTCATGCTAGAGCCAGAGGATCGTCGGTACCGCGTCAGGTGTCCGCCGACATGGGCGGGACAAGGGCCGTTACGGTTCGCGGGGCGTTTCGGATGGCGGAGACTGGTCACGATCGGAATAGCGCGCCGGGCGCGCGGGCGCGGCGTCCTCGGGGATGGCGGCGGTCCGGGGCGGATCTGGACGGACGTGGCTGAATTCCTCGTCGGTCAGTTGCTCGATGCGCGAGGCGCTGAAGCGCATGTTGGACTCATTGGCGTTTTCTTCGAGTTCGAGGACCTGGTGATAGAGTTCGACGGCGCGGGCCCGGTCGTGGCGGCGGAAATCGTAGACGACGGCGGCCTGAAAGCGGGCGGGGTGCGGGGTCGTCGGATCGAGGGCGGCGGCCCATTTGTAATAACGAACGGACAGTTCGTCGTCCGGATCGTCCTCGCGGAGGTATTCCTTGTAGATCTCCGCGCAGTAAAATGCGCAGTCGTCCACCTTGTCCGACTTGGGATAATCGCGAAGGATGCGACGGAACATATCGAGGGCGATCCGCGACTTTTTCTTGTTATGCGGCAGGGCGCCGGCCAAGGGGACGGCACTGACCTCTTTGAGAATCGAGACCGCCTCGTCAAAAACGGCGTCGGCCTCGGGGATCGATTCGACCGGGGCCACCTCGGCGCGATGCTCGATCGGGCCGGCCTGAAGATACGGATAGACGTTGACTTCCTCGGTCAGTTGCTTCTGGCGTCGAGCCCAACTCGATTTGACGCTGTTGCCGGCCTTGAGATATTCGCGCTCGAGCTCCTCGAGGTGCCCGAGATAATTCTGGCGGGACTCCATCATCTCTTCGACGAGGTCGGCGAAGTTCGGCAGGTCGGCGCCGGTGGTGCGAACGTATTCGAATTCGTCCTCGGGCGGCGTGACGTCGACGACGTTGTAGTCGTGCTTGCGATTCCATCCTTCGCAGCCGGCGAGGGCAACCATCGACACGACGACCAGAAGACCGGCGGAGACTCGGGGCAGAATGGGGGTGTGCATGTGAGCTATCCCTCGGCTCGGTCGCGGCTCAGCCGCGAATCCTCCTGATGAAGCGTTTCATCCTGAAACTCGGGGACCATTGCATCGCGAAACGGCCGCGGGGTCAAGCATTGATCGCCAGAATCGCGGGACACGAATCTGGTGCGTCCATCACTTCGCGGCGCCGCCCGGGCTGAAGCCCGGGGCTCGTTGGCGACTCTTCATTGTGAATACCGATCCGGCGGAGGCCGGCTACCACTGGGCTTCCTCGAACGCGCCGCGCCTGGCGACTGCTTTCTGCGGCAGACAGCGAATCAGGACCGAGGCCACGGAGAGATCGCCCCGGGTTGTGATTTTGATGTTGCGGGCATCGCCGTCGACGGCGTGGACTTCGTGCCCGGCGGCCGCGACGACCTGCGCGTCGTCGGTGGCGGCGGCGCCATCGGGAAGAGACGCCCCCCCCCCGGCGAGGGCCTGGTAGGCGGACGTGATGATGTCCCGGCGGAAGATCTGCGGGGTCTGGGACAAAAAAAGGCCCGCCCGATCGACCGTTTCGGTGAGCACGCCGTCGCTGACGCGTTTGAGGGTCGAGGTGACGGGGCACACGGGAACGGCGGCGCCGTGCTTGACCGCGGCGGCGAAGGTCTGATCGATCCAATCGGCGGCGACGCAGACTCGGGCGGCATCGTGAATCGCGACGTAACCGGCCGCCTCGTCGACCGCTTCGAGTCCCCTGGCGACGGAGTCGTGGCGCTGCTGTCCGCCGGTGACGAGCTTGACGCCCATGAAGCCGAGGTTCGCGCCGTACTTGGATTTCATCTGGTCGGCGTCGGCCGGGGAGACGACGAGAATGGTCTGACACACGTCCTCGCGATTGACGAAAAGCTGGAGTGCCAGGAGGAACAGGGGCTGATCGTTGACCTTGGCGAAGATCTTGTTCTCGCCTCCGCCGAAGCGCTCCCCGCTGCCCGCCGCGACGACGATGGCGCTCATTTTTTCCATGGGCCGGCCTCCGGTCGAATGCCCCATGGCATGTTAGGTGGGGGGATTGAACCGAGCAAGGCGAACAGCGCCGGCCAGTCCTGGTGACGTTTGATTCCGCTGATGGAAACCATCGGCGTCCCGCAGTTGCAAGACCGCGCGTCGCACCAGCGAGACGCCGCTGCTCCCCGCCAAACGATACCGGCGCCCGGCGGGTGCGGCGCGGAACCTGGATTCGCGGCTACAATTCGCGGTCATGACCCGCGGAGAGGATGAATTCGTGGCCTGGATCGCCGCCCGCGCGAGGCGCGACGACGCGGCCGTCGTCATCGGACCGGGCGACGACATGGCGATGATCCGTTTGGGGGGTGAAACGTTTCTCGTGGCCTGCGACCTGATGGCGGACGGGGTTCACTTCGATTCGGCTGAACAATCGCCGCGGCAGATCGGGCGCAAGGCGCTGGCGGTGAATCTCTCCGATTGCGCGGCGATGGCGGTGCGGCCGCGATGGGCGGCGGTCAGCGTGTGTCTGCCGCGGGATTGGACCGTCGAGCAGGCCCGTGAATTGCACGAGGGGATCGTCTCGCTGGCGACGGAATACGACGTGACGCTGGTCGGCGGGGACACGAATAGCTGGGCTTCGGGGCTGGTCATTGACGTGACCATCGTCGCGGCGCCCTGGCCCAACGTCAGGCCCGTGCAGCGGTCAGGCATGGGGCCGGGCGACGCGATCGTCGTGACGGGCTCGCTGGGCGGGAGCCGGGCCGGTCGGCACCTGACCTTCGAGCCGCGGGTGAGGGAAGCGCGGGAACTGGCGGAGCGATTCGGCGCGTCGCTGCACGCGATGATGGACCTCAGTGACGGGCTTTCGACCGACGGGGCGCGGATGGCGAAGGCGTCGGGATGCGGGATGGATTTCGATGAGTCGGCCCTGCTGTCGGTCGCGTCGGAAGCGGCGCGGAATCAGGGCGGCGGCAAGGAGGCGGCGGTGCTTTGCGCCGTTCTCAACGACGGGGAGGATTTTGAATTGCTGGCGGCTATCGACGGTGAGGCGTGGGAGAGGGATCGCGTCGCGTATTGTCGGCGGATCGGCACGGCGGTTGCGGAACCGGGGCTCTATTTGAAATCGCCAGACGCGACGCGCACGCCGATCGAGCCGGGCGGCTGGGAGCACTCGATCGGCTGATGGGCGCGGGCATGGAACTTCAGTCGAAGAGCCCGGAAGAGACGATCGCCATCGGGCGGTCGCTGGGGTCGGTACTCGGTCCAGGGGACGTGATCGGGCTCGTCGGGCCGTTGGGGGCGGGCAAGACACTCTTGACGAAGGGCATCGCCGAAGGGCTGGGGGTGGCGGATTCGCGCGAGGTGAACAGTCCGACGTTCGTGTTGGTCAACGAGTATCGCGGTCGGCATCGGGTGTTTCATCTCGACGCCTATCGAATGCACGGCGAGGCGGAGCTGGACGATCTCGGATTCGGCGAGATGTGCGGGGGCGAGGCGGTGGTCGTCGTCGAGTGGGCCGACCGTGTCCGCGCCGCCCTGCCGAGTGCGGCGCTATTCATCGAATTGCAACCGATCCCGGCGCGGCGGGACGAACGGCGACTGACGTTCCGTCACGGGGTCGACGGTGATTGGGACCGACTGGCGGCCATCGCGCCGTGCCTGTAACCTACAGCGAGGAATCCAATCGCCAAGGACAATCACCGACACGCCGCGCATGGCCCGACCCGACGGCAGAACATCCCAGCAGTTGCGCCCGGTGACGATTCGGCGGGGATTTACGCGCCACGCGGCCGGATCGGTCATGATCCAATTCGGACATACGCACGTGCTGTGCACGGCTTGCGTCGAGGAGTCGGTTCCGGCGTGGCGGGCGGGCAGCGGACTGGGCTGGGTCACGGCGGAGTACGACATGCTGCCGGCCAGCACGGGCCAGCGGCGGGCGCGGAACCGCGGGGCGAAAATCGACGGGCGGACGCAGGAGATCCAGCGGCTCATCGGTCGGTCGCTGCGGGCCGTGGTGGACATGGCCAAGCTGGGCGAGCGGTGCATCTGGATCGACTGCGACGTGTTACAGGCCGACGGCGGCACGCGGACGGCGAGCATCACCGGGGCCTTTGTGGCGCTGGCGGACGCGGTCGCGGACCTGCGGAAACGGCGGTTGATCAAGGCCAGTCCGCTCGCGGACTCGGTCGCCGCGGTGAGCGTGGGCATGGTCGAGGGGCGGATCGTGCTGGACCTGAATTACGAGGAGGACCGGGACGCCGACGTCGACTTCAACGTCGTCCTGACCGGGGGCGGTCGGTTCGTGGAGGTTCAGGGCACGGGTGAATCGGCGACGTTCACGCGGGGGCAAATGAATCAAATGGTGGCGTTGGCGGAAAAAGGGATCGCCCGGCTGCGGCGGGCACAGATGATAGCCCTGCGTAGACAACGGACGGCGCGCTGGCGGTCGGTTGATTGACATGATCGGTCGAATGAAGCGAGGAACGGCCTGGATGATGGCGGCGGCGCTGACGAGCGCGTCGATCGGCTGCGACGCCGGGGGACAGAAGCGGTGGGACGATTTCTGGAAGGGCGAATGGACCGGTGCATCGGGCCCGTCGGCGGGCGACGAGGAGTTCTGGACGGTGGAATGCGCCGCGTTCAGCGGCGATAAGCACCAGGAACTCGCCGACAAGCTGGCGACATCGTTGAAGCGCGTCGGCGAGATCGACGCCGAAGACGTGTGGGTGGTGCACGGTCCGAAGGCCAGCCGGGTGTTACACGGCCGATACCAGCTTGCATACGTCAAGGCCGAGGTGGCGAGCGAAGAACACGCCGAAGGGGACCTATTCGTCAAGCTGTCCAACGAAATCAAGACGGATACGGCTTTCATTCGCAAGCTGGCCTTCGACGATCAGTATCCTTTTTTTTCGGCACGGCCGGTTCCGCTGCCGCCGGACGACGTCGGCCCGCCGGAGTGGGATTTGCGCAATGCGGAGGGGGAATATACGCTGAACGTCGGCGTGACCTACAACACCGAGGCGCTGCACAACTACAAGGAGGCGGCCGTAGAGTGGGTACGAGACCTGCGTGACCGGGGCTACGAGGCGTACTACTACCACAGCCCGGAACAGGCGCGAACGTCGATCTGCGTGGGGACGTTCGGCCCGGACGCCCGGATCGAAAACGCCGAGGTCAAGGCGCTGCGCGACCGGGAGGAGCTCAAGTACAACCTGGAAAACGGACACATCATGTATCGCATCGGCAGCGATGAAGAGGGCAACCGCGTGCGCATGGCGAACTGGTCGTTCCTGGCCAGGATCCCCGGCTCGGAGGATCGTCCGGGCGGCGCGGCGCGGACGCCGGGCGCGGGTTTCTGAATTTCGTCGCGTCAGGCGGACACGCCATGGCCTCAGCCCGCATCATTCTCATCGCCACGAGCAACGCCGGGAAGCATCGCGAGATCACCGCGATTTTGGGGGGCGCCGAGGACATGCCGAGTGTCCAGTGGTTGTCACTGTACGGCTTGCCCGAACCGGTCGCGGAGCCGGAAGAAGTCGGCGCGACGTTTGCGGCTAACGCGGCGCTGAAGGCGGCGTATTACTCGCGAGCGAGCGGGCACTGGACGCTGGCGGATGATTCGGGGCTGGAAGTCGATGCGCTGGGCGGGGCGCCGGGGGTGCAATCGGCGCGGTACGCGGAGTGCCCCGAGGGGACGGCTCGGGCCGAGGTGGACCGGGCGAACAATGAGAAGCTGATCCGCGAGCTGCGGGGCGTGCCGGCCGAGAGGCGGACGGCGCGGTTTCGCTGCGCGCTGGCGCTGGCGGACGGCGGGCGTATCCTGGCGACGGCGGAGGGCGCGATCGAGGGGGTGATCATCGACGAGCCGCGCGGCGGCGGCGGGTTCGGCTACGACCCGCACTTTTTCGTGCCGTCGCTGGGCCGGACGACGGCGGAACTGGCGGCGGAAGACAAGAACCGCATCAGCCATCGCGGGCAGGCGCTTCGTGCAATGAGAAGCCAACTCGTCGCGCTGTTGGTAGAAGGGCAATAACCGCTTTGTCGTCGGCACAGCGTGCGATTATCATCCAATCCATGACATCGAGCCAGATTACGCCGGCATTGCTGGATTCCGATGATGGTCGGGCCGCCGTAGAGAACGTGCAAATCAGGAACTACAAGAGCATCGGAAAATGCTCCGTGGATCTTTCGCGACTGACCGTGCTGGTAGGGCGAAACGGCGCCGGCAAGAGCAATTTCCTCGATGCGTTGCGTTTCACGGTAGATGGGCTCCAGACGTCGCTCGATCATGCCATCAAATTTCGCGGCGGAATCGATGAAGTTCGGCGTCGCAGCACTGGACATCCTCGGAATTTCGGAATCCGGTTGACGCTATCTCTTCCACAGTTCCTCACGGGAATCTATAGCTTTGAGATTGCCGCGAAGGGCAAGGGAGGATTCGAGGTCAAGCATGAGAGCGTGCGGGTGCGTGATGGAGGCGGCGTCGTACACGCTGAATACGAAGTTTCCCGCGGAACCGTTCACAAGGCAACCCTGCAGAATATGCCACCGGCGGTATCCGATCGGCTATATCTGGTAACGGCGGCGAACCTGCCCGGGTTTCGAGGGCTTTACGATGCCCTGATTTCCATGGGATTCTACTGCCTGAACCCCGAAGCCATGAAGGAGTTTCAAAGTCCGGACGCCGGCGAGTTGCTGCATCGTGATGGCGGGAATCTGGCCAGTGTCGTTGCCCGGCTGAAGTCCGACAAAGAGGCGACTTTGAAGCGGATACGGACCTTTCTGGAGTCCATCGTTCCGGGGATCAGTGACGTGAATCGCGTTACACTCGGCCCTAGAGAGACGCTCGAGTTTCGCCAGACCGTTCAGGGCTCTGAGCACCCCTGGAAGTTCTATGCGGTGAGCATGTCCGACGGGACGCTGCGGGCACTCGGTGCGCTGGTGGCCGTCAGCCAATTGGCCCAGGGCAAGAAACCCGTGACTCTCATCGGCATCGAAGAGCCGGAAACGGCCCTTCATCCGGCCGCGTCCGCCGCGCTGGTTGACGCGCTTCGTGAGGCCACGAGTCATACCCAGGTTCTGGTGACGAGTCACAGCGCGGATCTATTGGATCGAATTCACCCCGAACAAGATGGATTGCTGGTGGTCGAATCACAGCAAGGCACGACCCGAATCGCGCCAGTTGATGACGGCAGTTTGAAGAGCATCAAAGCCCATCTCTATTCACCCGGTGAGTTGCTGCGGATGGATCAACTTCAGCCAAATCATTCCAGCGTGCAAATGCAGGAGCAGCTTCCTTTGTTTGACGATGAGGATGATGCGTAACCATGTTGCGGATCGTCCCCATTGTTGAAGGCCACGGCGAGGTGCCCGCCGTTCGCATCCTGCTCGATCGAATCTGGTATGAAGTTGTTCACGGAAATGCACTTGACATCTTACGACCGATTCGCCGGCCCAAATCTGAATTCGTGCGCACTCAAGCAGGAATGCCTGATCCCCGGGTCAATGAAGACAAACTGGCGCGAGCAGGCCAACTTGCAGCCAACATGTTGGCCTCGAAACGATCAGGGGGTTGGCGAGAATTAATTCTGATTCTGATCGATGCCGATGAGTTTTGTCCCGCCGAGGTCGCTCCGCAGATTTGCGCTTCGATTCGGAATGCCGTCGGCGAGATCGACTGTGTCTGCATTCTCGCCAAGAAGGAATACGAAACATGGTTTGTCGGAGCTGCCGAATCGCTTCAGAAATTCCTGAATCTGGGATCGGAAGTTGCGATCCCCAGCGCGCCGGAAGAATCGGGAAGCGGAAAGAACTGGATTGCGGAAAGGATCAATAGGGCCAGCTATAGTGAAACCGTCGATCAGCCCTCAATGACTAAAAAAATGAACCTGAACCAGTGCCGCGAACGATGCCCATCGTTTGATAAACTTTGTCGCGAATTGGAGCGTCGGGGTGATTCAACACCAGGGAAATAGCCACGGCGCCGCCATGACAACGGAAAAAAAGAGCTTGGGCACCTATTGGCAGATTCAAGAAGCTATTGTGAGGCGAAGCGCCTTCGCTAGGGATCAGCATCCTTGCCGAGTTTCCATGGTTCCATCCGGAATCTGGCCATCATGATGAAAATCCTGCTTGCCAATCCACGCGGGTTTTGCGCCGGCGTCGACCGGGCGGTGAAGATCGTCGACCTGGCGCTGGAGGCCTTTGGCGCGCCGGTGTACGTGCGGCGGGAGATCGTTCACAACAGCCACGTCGTTTCGACGCTGCGCCAGAGGGGCGCCGTTTTCGTTGAGGAACTGGACGAGGTGCCCGTCGGATGCGTGGCGGTGCTCAGCGCCCACGGGGTAGCGCCGTCGGTGTTCACCCAGTCGAAGCGTCGGAAACTGCGATTGATCGACGCGACGTGTCCGCTGGTGACGAAGGTTCACCTGGAGGTGCACCGCTTCGTCCGCCAGGGCTACCACATCGTCCTGATCGGGCACGAGGGCCATGACGAAGTGGTGGGCACGCTGGGCGAAGCGCCGGCGGACATCACGCTGGTGGAAAACGAGGAGCAGGCGCGGACCGTCGCGCTGCCGCCGGGCAGGCGGCTGGTGGTGCTGACGCAGACGACGCTGGGGGTTGACGATACGTCGAGCGTCGTCGCCGCGTTGCGCGAGCGGTTCCCGGGGCTGGAACTGCCCCCGACCGACGACATCTGCTACGCCACGCAGAACCGACAGGATGCGGTGAAGGAGATGTCGCGGCGCGGGATGGACCTGCTGCTGGTGGTGGGCTCGCCGAATTCGAGCAATGCGGCGCGGCTGGTAGAGGTCGGGCAGACGCGGGGCGTGCCGAGTCGGTTGATCGACAGCGCGGCGAACATCGAGGCGGGCTGGCTTGAGGGGGCGACGTCGATCGGCGTGACGGCCGGGGCCAGCACGCCGGAGCACGTCGTGCAGGAAGTCGTCCGCCGATTGGGGGAACTGTCGCCCTCGGCGATCGAATTGTGCATGACAGCCGAGGAGGATACGGTCTTCCAGATTCCCCTTGCCCTGAAGCAGGCCATCGTCGAACGGGGGGCTGCCGCGGCGCTGAGCGTGGAGAACGAGCCAGAGCGATGAGCGAGCGCATCGATCCGATCCACGTCGTCGGCCAGGCGGCGACGTCAGCCCTGCAAACGGGGAAGTCCGCCGTCAGCGCGGCCACGGCCGGGGCGCGGTCCGGGGCGAAGCTCGCGGTGGGGACTTTTTTCGCCGGGTGCCATCTTCTGCTGGACATGGGCGTCAAAGCGGCGCAAAAGCTTCCGCTGGCGGGCCGGGACGCCGACGATCGAATCGGCCGCAACCAGGGGACGGCCCGAACCGGCGGCGCGGCGCTGCGCGGCCGCGAGGCGATCGGTTGGTGGCTGCCGGATGCGTCGCGACCGCAAACTTCGGACGAGGCCTTCGCCGCGGCGCTGCGCGACGTGAGGCGTCCGATCCACGTCGTCGAGGTCGGCGGCCGGATGGGCGTCGCGGTCGGCGGGCGGACGCTGCTCGGCGAGGGCTCACTGCACATCGAGCCGAGCTATCCGCTACATGCATACGCACCGCCGCTGCATCCGTCGCAACTGGGCGATGCGCAGTTTCGCGCGGCGCACGGATTGAAATATGCCTATCTCGCCGGGGCGATGGCCAACGGCATCGGTTCGGAGGAGGTCGTCGAGGCGATGAGCCGCGCGGGGATGCTGGCGTTTTTCGGATCGGCGGGGCTGTCGCCGGCGCGAGTGGAAAAGGCGATCGATCGGTTGCAGGATCGCCTGGGCAAGTCGCCGTTCGGCATCAATCTGATCCACAGCCCCGCCGAGCCACAGCTCGAGTCGGCCATTGTCGATTTATACCTGCGGCGCGGCGTGCGCCTGGTCGACGCGTCGGCGTATCTCGATCTGACGATGCCGCTGGTTCGGTATCGGGTGGCGGGGATCAGCGCCGATTCGGCCGGACGCGTCACGTGCCCTAACACGGTCATTGCCAAAGTTTCCCGGGCCGAGGTGGCTCGGAAATTCATGTCCCCCCCGCCGGCGGCCCTGCTCGCGGCACTGGTGGAGGCCGGCGCGATCACCTCCGCGCAGGCGAAGATGGCCGCGACGGCGCCGGTGGCGACGGATATCACGGTCGAGGCGGATTCCGGCGGGCACACGGACAATCGCCCGGCCGTTTCGCTGCTGCCTTCGATGCTGGCGCTGCGTGACGAGATTCAGTCGGAATTCGGCTACGCCGAACCGCTGCGCGTGGGGGCCGCCGGGGGCATCTCGACGCCGGCTTCGGCCGCGGCGGCCTTCGCCATGGGCGCGGCATACGTCATGACGGGCTCGGTGAACCAGGCCTGCGTGGAGGCGGGCACGTCGCAGACGGTGCGCGAGATGCTGGCCCAGGCGGGCCCGGCGGACGTGGCCATGGCCCCGGCGGCGGACATGTTCGAGCTGGGAGTGAAGGTCCAGGTTCTCAAATGGGGGACGATGTTCGCGGTGCGGGCGCGCAAGCTGTACGAACTTTACCGGCAGTACGCCGGCCTCGAAGCGATTCCGCCGAGTCAAAGAAAAACGCTCGAGCGCGATCTTTTCCGCTGCACGCTCGAAGAGGCGTGGGAGCAGACGAAGGCGTACTTCGCGGAGCGCGATCCGACGCAGATCGCCCGGGGCGAGGCGGATGCAAAGCACAAGATGGCGCTGGTGTTTCGCTCGTACCTCGGCCGGACGAGCGAATGGGCCAACTGCGGCGAGCCGACGAGAAAGGCGGACTATCAGATCTGGTGCGGACCGGCGATGGGGGCGTTCAACGAATGGGCGCGCGGGTCGTTCCTGGCCGATCCCGGGGAGCGGCGCGTGGCCACGGTGGGGCTGAACCTGTTGCTCGGGGCGGCCGTGCAGACGCGGATCAACTGGCTGCGGACGCAGGGCGTTGCACTGCCCGGCAGCGCCGCGAGTTTTCGTCCGATGTGGGCGGAAGAGATCGGGAAAATCCTCGATTAGGCCGGGGTTGCGCGAACCCGTCAGGAACATTGGGCACGCTCGTCAATTCTACATATACTCTCCGTCTTTATCGATACGAGTGTCATCCGGCCGAGGAGGGCGCGTGGCGAGCGAACATCGTGATTCGACACCCATGGGCGAAGCGATCGCCATCATCGGCATGGGCTGCAAGTTTCCTCGGGCCGGCAACCTGACGGAATACTGGCGGCTCATCCGTCGCGGCGAGGACGGGATCAGCGAGGTTCCGCCGACGCACTGGTCGCCGCGCGATTATTTCGACGCCGATCCGAGCAAGCCGGACCACACCTATTGCACCCGCGGCGGATTTTTACCCGAGACGCCGTTCGACCCGACCGAATTCGGCATTCCGCCGACGATCCTGGAGGCGACCGATACGACGCAGTTGTTATCTCTGGTCGTGGCGCGCGAGGCGCTGGACGATGCGGGATACGGGGATGACCGCGAGTTCGATCGGGAGCGGGCCGCCGTGATTCTCGGCGTGACGGGGACGCAGGAACTGGTCATCCCGCTGGCCGGACGGCTCGGCCATCCCCTTTGGCGGCGGGCGCTGGCGGAATCGGGCATCGACGGCGAGGCGGCGGAGGCCGTCATCCGGCGGATCGCTGACGGCTACGTGTCGTGGCAGGAGAATTCGTTCCCCGGGCTGCTGGGTAACGTGGTGGCCGGTCGGATCGCCAACCGTCTGAATCTCCGGGGGACGAACTGCGTGATCGACGCGGCGTGCGCCAGCTCCCTCGGGGCCGTTCACCTGGCGATGATGGAGCTGGAAAGCGGGCGATGCGACGTGGCGCTGACGGGCGGTGCCGACACGCTCAACGACATTTTCATGCACATGTGCTTCAGCAAGACGCCGGCGCTATCCCCCACGGGGGACGTTCGTCCCTTTTCGCAAGATGGGGACGGCACGGTGCTGGGGGAAGGCATCGGCATGATCGTTCTGAAGCGTCTTTCGGACGCTCGGCGCGACGGCGATCGCGTGTACGCCGTGCTGCGTGGAATGGGGTCATCGAGCGACGGGCGGTCGCAGAGCATCTACGCGCCCCATGCGGACGGCCAGGCGCGATGTGTGCGCAATGCCTATCGGCAGGCGGGAATCGATTGCGGCACGGTCGAGATGATCGAGGCCCACGGGACGGGGACGAAGGTCGGCGACGCAACGGAGTTCGAGGCCCTGCGAGCGGTGTTCGGCGATCGCGGCGGGGGCGAGGGCCGCTGCGCCCTCGGATCGGTCAAGTCGCAGATCGGCCATACCAAAGCGGCGGCCGGCGCGGCGGGTTTGATCAAGACCGCGCTGGCGCTCTATCACCGGTCGATTCCGCCGACGATCAAGGTTTCGGCGCCGAACGCGTCGCTGGCGATCGATGAAAGCCCGTTTTATCTCAACACGGCGTTGCGGCCGTGGGCGACGGGTTCGGACCGTCCGCGGCGGGCCGGGGTGAGCTCGTTTGGATTCGGGGGGAGTAATTTTCACGCGGTGATGGAAGAGGATGGCGGGATGCCGCCGCACGACGGCTGGGACGGCGGCGTGCAGATCATCGCGCTGAGCGCCGCGTCGAAGCGCGAACTGGTCCGATCGGTCGAGGGGTGGTTGGCCGACCTGCGGGAACCGGATTGGGGCGCGGAGCATCTGGCGTATCGGGCGTCGCGGTCGCGCGAGGCCTTCGACCGGGCGGCCGCTTGCCGACTGGTGATCGTCGCTGAGGCGAACGACGATCTCGGGCAGCGACTCTCGGCGGCGGGACAGCGGCTTACCGCCGAGAATGACGCGCGGTCGTGGACGATCGGCGCTACGTATTACGGGTGCGGCGGGCCCGAGGGGGCGCTGGCGTTCGTGTTTCCCGGTCAGGCCAGTCAATACGTCGGAATGGGCCGCGACCTGGCGTGCACGTTTCCCGAGATGCTCGACGCGCTGGCGGCGGCGGAGATGGATGCCACGGGGCTGTCACTGGCGGCGTACATCTATCCGCCGGCCAGCTTCCATCCCGGGGAGCGCCGGCGCCGCGAGGAAGCGTTAACCGCGACCGACGTGGCGCAGCCGGCGATCGGGGCCATCTGCGCGGGAATGTTGCGACTGCTATCGCGGTTCGGCGTTCACCCCGACATGGCGGCGGGGCATAGCTTCGGCGAGCTCGTCGCGTTGCACGCCGCCGGGTGCTACGGTGAAGACGAAATGCACCGGATGGCGCAACTGCGCGGCCGGCTCATGGCGGGGGACGCGTCGGGTGGCGGCGCGATGCTGGCGATCCGGGCGGCGGTGGAAGACATCGACGCGCTTCTGAGGGAATCCGGCTCGCCGGCGGTCGTCGCGCACCGTAACACGCCGACGCAGGGCGTGGTCTCGGGTCCGCGGCAGGCCGTGGAGAAGGTGGCGGACGCGTGCCGGCGGCGTGGATGGGCCGCGACGCAGTTGAACGTCTCCGGGGCCTTCCACAGCGCCTTGATGGATCGGGCGGTGGCTCCGTTTCGACGGGCGCTGGAATCGATGGAGTTGGCGGCGCCGCGCCTCGTCGCGTATTCGAATGCGACGGCCGGCGCGTACGCGACCGATCCGGCGGCGATCCGTGAGGCGCTGGCCCGGCAACTGACGCACCCGGTCGATTTCTTGGCGATGGCGCGCCGGATGCACGCGGACGGCGCGCGGTGCTTCTTGGAGGTCGGCCCGAAAGCCGTCGTTACGAACCTTGTCCGTGCATCGCTGGCTGATCGTTCTCAGGAGTGCCTGGCGATGGATGCATCGTCGGGTCAACGCGACGGAGTCGCGGATTTCGCCCGCGTTTTGGCGCGGCTGGCGGCATCGGGTCGGCCCGTGGATCTGGCGCGCTGGGAGCGGCCGGTCCGCGAGCCGCGCCGGCGGCGGATGACGATACCGCTGACGGGGGCGAACTATCGCGCGCCGCGACGTTACGATGCGCTCAATCCCGACGCGGCGAGCAGCAGGAGTGAAGCAGGGGCGGGCGAACGCAAGCAATCAAGATTGACATCAAAGATGGACGACGGCGTTGTCGGATCCGTCCATGAGGATTTGCCGGAGATGACACAGAAACATGAGGTCGGGGGCGTCAAAACGGAATCGCCGGAATTGACGGAGGCCGGGGCGGCAACCGATACGGCCGCCATGCGCGACGCACCGGGGCTGATTCAGCAGGGACTTGCGGCGATGCAGGCGCTGCAGGCGCAGACTGCCGCCGCCCATGAGAAGTTCCTGGAGGGCCAGCAGCAGGCGCACCGACTGATGCAGGACATGCTGGAGCGACAGGCGCTGCTCGTTCCGACGGCGGCCGGTGGTCGGGCGCCGCCGCGCGAAATCGAGCGGACTTTGCGTGCGATTCCGTCGTCGGCGATTGCGATTCAACCGCCGCCGACACCGACGGTCGCCGGCGAAGCGGCGCCGATCGCGGACCTACCGACGCCACGGCCTGCGGCCCGGCGGGGCCCCAGCGCTGCGGCCGCGGCGACCGCCGCGGACGTCCAACCGCCGGCGTCGGCCGTCGATTTCGAAGGCGTCGTCCTGGAAGTCGTCTGCGAGAAGACGGGTTATCCGCGGGAGATGATCGACCTGGACATGGACATCGAGGCGGACCTCGGGATCGACTCGATCAAGCGCGTCGAGATCGTGGCGGCCATCGAAGAGCGCGTGCCGAGTTTCGGCGGCGTGCAACCCGATCAGTTGGGCGCGATTCGGACGCTGCGCCAAATCCTCGAGTATTCCTCGGGCGGTTGTGCCCGCGTCTCCACTACCGGGACTGCCGCAGCGGCCGCCGCGAAGACGTCCGCGCCTCCGGTAGAGGTCACCGCGGCAGGCGACGGCGAGCCGTTCAGCGACACGCTGCTGGCCGTCGTGGCGCAGCTCACGGGCTACCCGTTGGAGATGCTCGATCTGGACATGGACCTCGAGGCGGACCTGGGGATCGACTCGATCAAGCGGGTCGAGATTCTCGCGGCGGTCGAGGCACGGATCGAGGATCTGCCGAGCGTTCAGCCGGAGATGATGGGCCGCCTGCGGACGCTCCGGGAGATCGTGCATTACTACGCGGCAAATGAAGATTCCAGCGCGGCGCAGCTCGAGTCCCCATCGGAGCCGGTTGCGGCGAAGCTGACGGTTCAGGGCGAGCAGTCATCAGGGATTCGGCGTCGCGTGTTGACGCTGGTCGAGTTGCCGGCGGCGCGTCCGCAGCGGCTGAACGTGGGGGCCGATGATGAATTCTGGATCACCGACGACGGCACGGAATTGGCCGCGGCGGTGCAGGGGCAGCTCATGGAGGCGGGCGTATCGTCACGGATCGTCTCGCTGGAAGAAGTGCCGCAACGAAAGAAGGATCGGCCGATCGCGGGATTTATTTTGCTATCAGCGCGCCCGGCCCAGGACGAGCTGTTGGAGCCCGACGGCGACCCCGGCGCGCCGGGGCTTCGTTCGGCCTTTCTGGCGGCGCGGGCCGTGGCGGACGATCTCTGTCGGGCGGCGGCCCAACAGGACGCGGTGTTCGTAACCGTCTCCCGGCTTGACGGTTGTTTCGGGCTGGTCGAGCCCCGCTTCTCTACGGTGGCCGGAGGATTGGCGGCGTTGGCGAAGACCGCGCGGCAGGAGTGGGCGGGGGTCAGATGTCGAGCGATCGATCTGGCAGCGGACTGGAACGATGCGGGCGATGCGGCGGCGGCGATCGTCGCGGAGATTCAGTCTGAAGGCCCGGTCGAGATCGGATTGGACCGGGGGGCACGACGGACGATCGGCGAACAGGACCGGACCGCGCTGCGGGGCTCGGCGCCGTTTGAGGCGAATGATCTGATCGTCGTCACGGGAGGGGCGCGGGGCGTGACGGCCGAGTGCGTCGTTGCGCTGGCGCAGACGCGTCCCCTGCGGCTGCTGCTGCTCGGTCGCTCACCGCTGCCGGCCGATGAGCCGCCGTGGCTGCGCGGCGTCGAGGCCGAGGCGGACATCAAGCGGGCCATCGTCGCGAACGAGTTCGGCGAGGCGGGTCGGCCAACGCCCTCGGAACTGGAGCGCGCCTATGCCCGGCACATGGCGGCGCGCGAGATCCGCGGCACGCTTCGGCGGCTTGGCGAAGCCAAGGCCGAAGTGACGTATGCGTCGGTGGACGTTTGTGATCCGCGGGCGGTCAGCCAGGCGGTGAAGGAAGCGCGGGCCGTGCACGGCCCGGTACGCGGGGTCATTCACGGCGCGGGGCGGCTGGCCGACCGTCTGATTCGCGACAAGAGCGGCGAACAATTCGACGGCGTGGTCCGGACCAAGCTGGCGGGGCTTCGTCACGTTCTGGACGCGGTCGATCCGCGGCAGTTGCGCTGCGTCGCGATCTTTTCTTCGGTCAGCGCCCGGTACGGCAACGCCGGCCAGGCGGACTACGCGATGGCGAACGAGGCGTTGAACAAGTTTGCCCGGGCCCTGGCGCGGCGGCTGGCGGAAATTGCCGGATCGGCGGGAGCCTCGCCCTCCCCGGCGCGGGTGGTGTCGATCAACTGGGGTCCGTGGGACGGCGGCATGGTGACGGAAGCGCTGAAGCGGCAATTCACGCGTCGGGGCATCGAGCTGATCCGCCCGAGCGAGGGGGCGCGGGCATTCGTGGATGAGCTGTGCACGAGCGACCCGTCGCCGGAGGTGATCATCGGCGCCGGGCTGCACGGGGAAGCGCCGCAGGCGGTGGCGACGGGCGGGCACGCCGCGGAATCGGTCAGGGCGGAGGGCGCCGCGGTGATCGCCGGCGACGACCTGGCGGTGGCGATGGAGCGCGAGCTAACGGTCGCCGATCATCCGTTCCTCGCGTCGCACGTGCTGGGCGGGCGGCCGGTGCTTCCGGTGGCGATGATGATCGAGTGGTTCGCTCACGCGGCACTGCACGCGGGGGCGGGGCTTCGATTCCGCGGTCTGGATGATTTCAACTTGCTGCGCGGCGTGAAGCTCGGCGACCCCGGCGCGCCGGGGCTGCGGCTGACCTGGCTGACCGGTCGACCCGAACGACGAGGCGACGAATTCCGTGTTCCAACGGTGCTGGAGAGCGAAGGCGACGGCGGGCGCATTCGTCACGCATCGGCGGTCGCCATCCTCGCGAGCGAACACGCCAGCGGCCCGAAATGTCCGGCGCTGGCGGCGCTGCGCGAAACGGCGTATCCGGTTTCGGTGAACGAGGCGTACGAGACGCGATTGTTTCACGGCCCGGCGCTTCGCGGGATTCGCCGAATCCTGGGTCAATCGGTCAGGGGCATCGCCGCAACGGTGGCGGCCGCCCCGCCGCCGGGGCAGTGGATGAGCGAGCCGTTTCGCGGCGAATGGCTCGCCGATCCGCTGGCGATGGACGCCGCATTGCAACTGGCGATTCTCTGGTGCACGGAGCACGCCGCGGCGCCGTCGCTGCCGGCCGGATTCGAGCGATATCGGCAATACGGCCGCGGCTATCCGCTCGACGAGATGACCGTCGCGGTCGCGGTGAGGTCCTGTACGTCGCGAACGATGACCGCGGACATCAGCATTATCGATCGGCATCGATCGGTCGTGGCGGAGATGATCGGCTATCGCTGCACGCTGGAAGCGTCGCTGGCCGAGGCGTTTCGCGACAACCGCCTGGCCGGCGCGGCGACCTAGATTCGAGTCATGAACGGCCCCTGCCCCATCGCCATCGTCGCAGCCGGCGGCGTATTTCCCGGCGCCGGCGACGTCGGCGCGTTCTGGAAGAACATCGCCGCCGGAGTCGACACGACGCGCGATGCGCCGCTGGAGCGATGGATTCTTTCGCCCGCGGCGGCGCGAACTGACGGCGTTCGGCCCGACGGCGTCTATTCAACGAGAGGGTGCTTTGTCGATGAGTCATCCGTTGACACGAGCGGACTGGCGATCGACCGGGCGCTGCTCGATGCGCTCGATCCGCTCTATCGCATCGTCCTGCGGGCGGGCCGCGAGGCGGCCGAATCCGCCAGGATCCCAAAGGATGCTCGGCAGCGCACGGGGGTGATCCTGGCGTCGATCGCCCTGCCGACCGACGGAGCGTCGGCCATCACTCGCGAGACGCTGGGGCGCGACTTTGAGCGACGCCTGTTCGCCGATTGCGGGCGTGATTCGCCGTCGTCGAGTACCACCGCGACACATCCATTGAACGGCCACGTCACGGCACTTCCCGCGGCCCTGCTGGCGAGGGCGCTGCGACTCGGCGGCGGCAGCTTCACGCTGGACGCCGCGTGCGCGTCGTCGCTCTATGCGATCAAGCTCGCCTGCGACGAGCTGCGCAGCGGACGCCGGGACGCCATGCTGGCCGGCGGGGCCTCGCGGCCGGACTGCCTCTATACGCAGATGGGCTTCTGCCAGCTTCACGCCCTGTCGCGGATCGGGCGCTGCGCGCCCTTCGACGCGCGCGGCGACGGGCTGGTCGTCGGCGAGGGGGCGGGCATCGTCGTGTTGAAGCGGCTGGAGGACGCGGCGGCGGCGGGCGATGAGATACTCGGCGTCATAGGCGGGATCGGGCTGTCGAACGACATCGGCGGCAGTCTGCTCGCGCCGGATTCGGAAGGGCAGCTCCGGGCGATGCGACCGGCCTACGAACAGGCGGGATGGTCACCGGACGAGGTGGATTACATCGAGTGCCACGGCACCGGCACCCCGACGGGCGACGCGGAGGAAGTGCGCGGCCTGCGCGCGCTGTGGGAAGGTCTGGACGGCGAGGCCGGCAGGTGCCCGATCGGCTCGGTCAAGTCGATGATCGGCCATCTGCTGACCGCGGCGGGCGCGGCGGGACTGATCAAGGTGGTCATGGCGATGAAGCACGAGACGCTGCCGCCGTCGTTGAACTATCGCGACGGCGGCGGGCTCGTTCCGCTTGCGGGCAGTCCCTTTCGGGTGCAGGCGTCGGCGGAATCCTGGCGGCGGCGGAATGCCGAAACGCCGCGGCGGGCGGCGGTCAGCGCGTTCGGCTTTGGCGGGATCAACGCCCACCTGCTGGTCGAGCAATGGCGGCCGACGGCGCAGGCAAGGCGTGTCGACTTCGCGCGACCGGGCCCGGCGGGGTCGTTTTTCCCCGACGCGGCGAACACGGATGAACCGATCGCCATCGTGGGCATGGCGGCGCGCCTGGGCGCCGCCCGCTCGCTGGACGAACTGCGCCGAGTGATTTACGCGGGCGCGAGCGCCAAATGCGAGCGATCCCCGGCGCGGTGGAGTGGAATCGGCGGGATGACTGATCGCGGTAAATCGGACCCGGGCGAGCGAGGCGCGTACATCCAGCGGCTCGATATCGAAGTCGGGCGGTATCGGGTCCCGCCGAGCGAAATCCCGGAGATCCTTCCGCAGCAACTGTTGATGCTCGACGTCGTCGCGGCGGCGCTGGCGGATGCGGGGATGCCGCTGCGCGAACGGCGGCCGCAGGTCGGGTGCGTAGTCGGCATCGCGCAGGATTTCGGAGCGACGAACTTTCATCTGCGCTGGGCGATGCCGGATGCGGCACGGCGGTGGGCGGGCGCGCTCGGGTTGGAATTGACCGACGACGATCTGGCTGACTGGGTCCAGCAGCTCCGAGATGCGGTCGGGCCGGCGCTGAACGCGACGCGCACCCTCGGGGCACTGGGCGGCATCGTCGCCAGCCGGGTCGCTCGCGAGTTTTCGTTCGGGGGCCCGAGTTTTACGGTTTCATGCGAGGAGGCCTCTGGGCTGAGGGCCCTGGAGATCGCGGTCAGCGCGCTGGGGCGGGGCGAAATGAACGCGGCGGTGGTCGGCGCGGTGGATTTCGCGGGAGATTGTCGCGCCACGCAGTGCCGACGGGGAATTCTCGATCTATTCGGAGGGGCCGGGGGGGCGGCGGGCAGCGGAGGCGACGGCGCCTGCGCGCTCGTGGTGAAGCGCCTGGCCGATGCGACGCGCGACGGCGATCGCGTGTACGCGGTGGTTCGCGGAATCGGCGCCGCCGGCGGCCCACCGATCTGGGAGACCGGCGATTCGAATGATCGCGCGCGTCGCGACGCGGTTCGCGAGGCGTGCGGATCATCATGCGTCGATCCCGAGACGGTGATGACATTCGATGCGTTGATCGGTGACACGGGGTCGCGACTCGGTTACGCGGGCGCTGCGGACGGGCTGACGTCCGTCGTGATCGGCGCCTTGTGCCTTCGGGACAAGCTGCGCCCCAAGGCCGGGGACCCGCAGGATCGTGACTCCGCGTCGTCGCCGACATACTGGGCGCACGACCGCCACGACGGTCCGCGGCGGCTGGTCGTCAGGTCACGAACGCTAGACGGCAACGACGTGGCGGCGGTCGTGGAAGAATGCGACGCGCCGCGCGACACGCCGGCGCCGGAACCTGGGTCATTCCTGCACGAAAAGCCGGCGGCCGTTTTCGCGGTCGAGGCGGACGAGGTCGGCGGGCTTCTCGACGGTCTGCGCGAGCTGCGGCATCGGTGCGAATCATACGATGGGACCATCGCCGCGTGGGCCCGGCGTTGGATTCGGGGGCAGCCGCGAAGACCGAATGCGCGGTTGGCGATCGCGATATCGGCCGCGGGTATTGACGAGTTGCAGTCGGGACTGGCGACGGCCGAGTCGTGCATTGGCCGCGAGGCGACCGCGCCGATTGACGGCCGCAACGGCGTTTTCTATGACCCGAATCCGCTGCGGCGCGAGGGCGAACTGGCATTCGTCTTTCCTGGATCGGGAAACCACTATCCCGGCATGGGGCGTCGGATCGCCGCCCATTGGCCGGCGGTTGCCGAGCGATGCGCGTCGCGGACCGGTTTTTTCGCGAGCCAGTTCGATTGGCAGTCGCGGTCGGCGGAGGACGAGGGAATCGCCGGCCGGCCGCCGGAGATTCAATCGCTGATCTTCGCCCAGCTTTCGTTCGGCGTCCTTGTCAGCGAACTCCTCGCGTCCGTCGGCGTAAGGCCGCAGCGCGTGATCGGCTACAGTCTGGGCGAATCGGTGGGGCTGTTCGCCACGAGGGCCTGGCCCGACCGCGACGAGATGTATCGCCGGATGCTGGCGTCGCCGCTCTTTCATACGCAACTGGCCGGGCCGCGCACGGCGCTGGCGTCGTCCTGGAAGCTCAAGGCGGGCGAAGCGGCGCAATACACGGCGGCGGTCGTGGCGCGATCGGCGTCGGCGGTCCGGGAGGCGATCGCCGATCTGAATCGCGTGCGGCTGCTCATCGTCAACACGCCGGAGGAGTGCGTCATCGGCGGGATGGCGGAGGACGTTGGCCGCGCGGCGCAGGGGCTCGGATGCCGCGCGATTCGGGTCGAGGGGGTGCCGGCGGTGCATTTCGACGCGGCGCGGAGCGTCGAGGACGCCTATCGCGACCTGCATCTTTTCGACACGGCTCCGCCGGAGGGGGTTCGCTTCTACAGCGCGGCGGCGGCGGAGGCGTACGACGTTTCGCGGCAGTCGGCGGCCGAATCGATCACGGCGCAGGCGATGTCGGGCTTTGATTTTCCGGCGCTAATCCGACGGGCCTACGATGACGGCGTGCGTCTGTTCGTCGAGATCGGTCCGCAGGCGTCGTGCTCCCGGATGATCGGGCGCATCCTTGAGGGTCGGCCGCATTTCGCGCGGTCGGCATCGGTCCGGGGCGTGGGCGAGGTGCGCGGCGTCATGGACCTGGCGGCGGCATTGGTCGCGCAACGCGTCGACGTCGACTTGGGTGCGCTGCTGGGTCCGGCGGAGGAGAAAGCGGACCCATGCGATGCGCCGCCGACGCGGGCGTTCATCAGCGTGGCGATCGGCGGTCCGGCCCCTCGGCCGCCGCTACCGCCGGGATGGCGCTCGGATGATCCGGCCGAAGTCAGGCACGGCAGCGTCGATGGGGGCTCGCAGTTGGCGGGAACCGGCGGTGAGGTGCGTCGATTAGCAACGAATGCCGCGCCATCCAGATTCGATGACAGTCGGGTGGTGTTTGACTTCGGCCCCACGGCGCGGGCCCACGAGAGATTCATCGAGTTCTGCCAAACCGCAAGCGAAGGACTCGCTTCGGTTGCGGCACTTCCTGCGCGGCTGGTCAGCGCGGCGTTGGCGACGGATCCGGAGTGTCTTGTCGAACCTAGGCCGCTTGAGCCGGATCGCGATTTGCCGAGTCGCAGCCGTACCCTGGTCGAAACGCCTCCCGGGCTGAAGCCCGGGGCTGGTTTGCGCAGTCCAAGCGGGGATTCCCACATGGATGGGGATGCGTCGGCGTGCGGTTCGGCTGCGGCGGAGGGCGACATTGCGTTTAACAAAGCAACGTGTCTGGAGTTTGCACGGGGGCAGGTCGCCAAGGTCCTCGGTCCACGGTTCGCCGTGGTCGATACCTATCCGACGCGCGTGCGCCTTCCGGACGAGCCGCTGATGCTGGTGGATAGAATCATCCGGATCGAAGGCGAGGTCGCTTCGCTGTCACGGGGTCGCGTGATCACGGAGCACGACGTTGTGCACGACGCGTGGTATCTCGACGGCGGCCGCGCGCCGATCTGCATCGCCGTCGAGGCGGGCCAGGCGGACTTGTTCCTGTCGGGCTATCTGGGAATCGACCTCGTCACCAGGGGGCTGCGCACCTATCGACTGCTCGACGCCACGGTCACTTTTCATCGCGGGCTGCCGCGCGCGGGCGAGACGATTCGGTACGACATCCGCATCGACCGGTTCGTTCGCCAGGGCGAGACGTACCTGTTTTTCTTCCAATTCGACGGGACGATCGACGGCGAGCCGGTCCTGTCCATGCGGAACGGCTGCGCCGGGTTCTTTACGGAGGCAGAAACGCGGCGGTCGCATGGCATCGTTTCGGGGTCCGACGGCGACGAAGCGAACATCGGCGAGGCGGGCGCGTGCTTTCGGTGGCCAGTCGCCGCGCGGGAGCCGGGGCTTTTTCGCGATGGGGCGAACATCGTCGAGTCGTATGGCGATGAGCGGCTGGCGGCGCTGCGAAACGGCGACCTGGCGGGCTGTTTCGGGGCGGCGTTTGCGGGGCTGCCGGTGGCCGATCCGCTGCGGCTGCCGGACGGGCGCATGAAGCTGATCGACCGCGTGCTTCGCCTGGCGCCGACTGGCGGCCGGCGGCGGCTGGGAGAGATCGTCGCCGAGGCCGACGTGCAGCCGGACGACTGGTATCTGCTCTGTCATTTTGTCGACGACATGGTGATGCCGGGGACGCTGATGTACGAATGCTGCGCCCATGCTCTGCGCTTTCTGTTGATGCGGCTGGGCTGGATGGCCGGGCGCGACGGGGCGCGTTTCGAGCCGCTGCCCGGGGTGGCGAGTTCGCTCAAGTGCCGGGGCCCGGTGACGCCCGAGACGAAGAAAGTGACGTACCGCGTGACGATCAAGGAGGCCGGATACGCCCCGCATCCCTACGTCATCGCCGACGCGCTGATGTCCGCCGACGGGGCGGCCATCGTGCAGATGTCGAACATGTCGCTCCAGCTTTCCGGCGCCGATCGGCGGGGCGTCGAGTCGATCTGGGCCGTCGCGGCGCCGCGGAACGAATCGATCAGGCCTGCGCCGGTGAGTAGCGACAGGCCTGGCGCATTTACACGCGAGCAGATTCTTGCGTTCGCCATTGGCAAGCCAAGCGATTGCTTCGGTCCGGCCTACGCGGTCTTCGACGACGGGCGGCGGCGGGTCGCGCGGTTGCCTGGACCGCCGTATCAGTTTCTGGACCGCGTCACGAAACTCGATCCGGAGCCGCTGATGCTGGCGGCGGGCGGATGGATCGAGGCGGAATACGACGTTTCACCCGACGCGTGGTATTTCCGGGCGAACCGGCAGGCGGCCATGCCCTTTGCGGTCCTGCTGGAGATCGCCCTTCAGCCGTGCGGATTCCTGGCGGCGTATTGCGGTTCGTGCCTGTCGAGCGAGGCGGACCTGTCATTCCGCAACCTCGGCGGAACCGGCACGGTGCATCGCGAAGTCATGCCGGACTCGGGGACCGTCCAGACGCGCGTGCGGATGACGGAGGTCGCGAAGGCCGGCGGGATGATCATCGAGCATTTCGACTTTCAGGTGCGCCGCGGCGGTGAGAGGGTCTACGACGGGTCGACGGCGTTCGGATTCTTCTCGCGCGAGGCGCTGGGTCGGCAGGTCGGCATCCGCGACGGCGCCGCGCGGCGCTACCGGCTGAGCGACGCCGAGCGACGTGCGGCGGCGGCATTCGATCTCGAAGACCAGCCGCCCCTGACGCCTGCGGACGAGAACGGCGGAGTCGTCGCGTCGGCGGCGCTTCCGGGTCGGGCCATGCGGATGATCGACCGGATCGAGGCGTTGCTGCTGGAGGGCGGCCCGCACGGGCTGGGATTCGTACGGGGCTCGACGGACGTTGATCCAGCGGCCTGGTTCTTCGCCGCGCATTTCTATCAGGACCCGGTGTGGCCCGGCTCCCTGGGGCTCGAATCATTTCTGCAATTGCTGAAGGTCTATGCCCTGCACCGATATCCCCGGTTGGCGGGAACGCACCGCTTCGAGCCCATCGCGGTCGGCCGGACGCATACCTGGGCGTATCGCGGGCAGATCGTTCCGGCGAATCGTCGCGTCGCAGTGCAGGCGGGGATCACGGCTTGCGAGGATGGAGATCGGCCGCTGATACTGGCCAGCGGACTGCTGACCGTGGACGATACGACGATCTATGAAATGAAGGATTTTGGAATGCGGTTGGCGCCCATCAGAGATTAGAATCCGGAAGCGATGACCACGACCCGATCACCCGCCGAGGCCTCGACGATATCGTTCCAGGGGGCGCGCTCCGCGCCGAGCCCTCAAACGTTGGCGTTCACGAAGATGCACGGGCTGGGGAATGACTACGTGTATGTCGGTCTCTTTGCGCAGGACGTCGCCGGGGTTGATTGGCCTGCGCTGTCGCGGGAAATCAGCGACCGACATCGCGGCATCGGTTCGGACGGGCTGATCCTGATTCGGCCGGCCGGCGCAGACTCCGACGCCGCGGCGCGGATGGAGATGTACAACGCCGACGGCTCGCGCGGCGAGATGTGCGGCAACGGCATCCGCTGCGTCGCCAAGTACGTCTGCGACCGCGGCATCGTGCCCGGCGGGGGCGACGAGGTCCCACTGAGGATCGAGACGGATCGCGGCGTGCTGGACCTGGTCGCCTATCGTGACGGCACCGGCGCGGTCGATCGCGTCCGCGTCGCCATGGGCGCGCCGATCCTGCGTCCGGCGGACATTCCGGTGCGCGTCGAAGGGGATCGCTGCATCCGCGCACCGCTGACTGTCGATGGAGAGCGCTTCGCGATGACATGCGTGTCGATGGGCAATCCGCACGCGGTGATCTTCGTCGAGTCCGTCGCGGCGTTCGACCTGAAGCGCTGGGGGCCGTTGATCGAGGCGCACCGGTCGTTTCCCCATCGGACCAATGTTCACGTCTGCGAGTGCCCGTCGCGGCGCGAGGCGGCGATGCGCACCTGGGAGCGCGGCAGCGGCATCACGCAGGCGTGTGGGACGGGGGCGTGCGCCGTGCTGGTGGCGGGCGTTCTCGAGGACCGGCTCGACCGAAGCGCGACGATTCACCTTCCCGGCGGCGATCTGGACATCGCCTGGTCCGGGGATGGGGACTCGCCCGGCACGGTCTTCAAGAGCGGCCCCGCGGTGGAAGTCTTCAGCGGGAATTGGCCGTTGTCGGCCGTACGGAATTGACGCCATCGCCATGAGTCAGGACCCAGTGGCCTACCGCGTCGGTATCGGGACTGATCTTCATCGGATCGAGCGCGGCGGGCCGCTGCGGCTGGGCGGCGTGGAGGTCGACTTCGATTCACACCTGGCGGGCCACAGCGACGGAGACGTCGTGCTCCACGCGGTCGTGGACGCCCTGCTCGGAGCGGCCGGGCTGCCGGACATCGGCGAGCGTTTTGGCGATGACGATCCTTCATTCAAGGGCGCCGACAGCGCCAAGCTCGTCGGGCAGGTCGTGGCCGATCTGACCGGCCGCGGCTGGAAGGTCGGCAACGTCGATCTGGTGATTCACGCCGAGCGACCGAAGCTTTCTGTCTATAAGGAGGCGATGCGTTGCCGAATCGCCGCTCTGCTGCGGGTTTTGCCCGCCGCCGTGGGGATCAAGGCCAAGACGCACGAGGGGACGGACGCCATCGGCCGGGGCGAGGCGATGGCCTGTACGTGCGTGGTTGGCCTGATGACGATTGACCGTTAGATTAGCGCATCGGTCGCCGGTCACCGGGCAATGCCATGCAATCGGTGCTGCATCGCGGCGCGATCATCAGAGAACGACATGACACTCCGCGTCTATAACACGCTTTCCGGCGAGAAAGAGCTGTTTGAATCCGTCGTTCCCGGCAAGGTCGGCATCTACCTGTGTGGTCCGACGGTTTATAAGCCCGCGCACATCGGGCACGCCGTCGGGCCGGTCATTTTCGACGTCATCAAGCGGTATCTGACCTATAAGGGCTTTGAAGTGACCTGGGTGGTCAACGTGACGGACGTGGAGGACAAGCTGATCGCGGCCGCGGCCGAGGCGGGCACGACGGTTCCGCGGCTGGCCCGTGAATTGGAGCAGAAATACGCCGATGCGCTGAGCGCGCTGGGGGTCCGCTCGATCGACCTCATGCCGCGGGCCAGCGAGAACATCCCACAGATCATCGAGCACACGCAACGATTAATCGACAAGGGATTTGCCTATGAAGCCGGCGGGGACGTGTATTTCGACGTGTCGCGCGACGAGGATTACGGCAAGCTCGCGCGGCGGAAGGCCGAGGAGCAATTCGCCGGCACGCGCGAGGGACTGGTGCAGGCGTCGAAGCGTAATCCGGGGGATTTCGCCCTCTGGAAGGCCGCCAAGCCGAACGAGCCGGCGGAAGTGCAGTTCGATTCGCCGTGGGGCCGTGGGCGGCCCGGATGGCATGTCGAGTGTTCGGCGATGGCCATGCGCTATCTTGGGGAGACGTTTGACATTCACGGCGGCGGGATGGATCTGAAATTCCCGCACCATGAGAACGAGATCGCCCAGGCCGAATCCGATTCGGGCAAGCCGTTCGCCAGGTACTGGCTGCACAACGGCCTGACGCGGTTCAACACGAAGAAGATTTCCAAATCCGACCCCGAGTTCGATAACGTCATGGCGTCGCTGACGCTGTCAAATCTCCTCAAGAGCCATCCGGCCGAGCGCCTTCGGTTCTTGATTCTGCGGTCGCAGTATCGCTCGCCGATTGATTTCTCCGATGAGGCGCTGGCGGCGTCGCGGACCGCGCTCGACACGTTCTATCGGCTCTTCGAGCGCGTGCAGCGGGCCTGCGGCAGCGACCCGTTTTCGGTGGGAGACTCGATCGAAGCGGTCCGGCACCTCTCGCCCGCGCCGATAGGCAAGGCGCTGGTCAACGACGTGATGAATCAGCAGGTTCGCTTCCTCGAGGCGATGGACGACGATTTCAACACCGCGGGGGCGATCGGGGTACTCTTCGAGATCGCGGGGTTGATCAACAGATTTCTGGACGGCACGCGGCTGGAAACCAATCAGAACGACGAGCTACAGATTCTGACCCGGTCCGCCTGCGGTTCGTTGATGAAGCTGGCCCACCTCCTCGGGCTGTTCGTGGAGCGCCCGGCGGCGCCGGGGACGGATGGCGACGGAGATGCCGGTCTTCTGATGGCTCTGTTGATCGAAGTCCGGCAATTGGCCAGGGAGGCCAAGCAGTTCCAGATCGCCGACCGGGTGCGCGATCGGCTGACCGAACTAGGATTCGTACTGGAAGACCGCCAGGATGGCACCGGATGGCGTCGCGCCTGATTGAATCAAACGCGCATTCGACACTGAAGGGCCCGTCGGCCGACAGGGGCCGTTGCGGCGCGATCGTGCTGGGCATCGATCCGGGGACGGAGTGCACGGGCTACGCGGTCCTTCGCCAAAGCGGGCCCGGGCTGAGCGAGGCGGGGCTGATTCGTACGCGCCGCGGCGGGGCGTTTTCACGGCGACTGATGGAATTACACGAGGGGCTGGAAGAGGTTCTGCGGCGACACCGACCGGACCTGGTGGCGGTCGAAGACCTTTACGCGCACTATCGACATCCGCGGACCGCGATCAAGATGGGCCACGCCCGCGGCGTCGTGCTGCTGGCGGCGGCGCAGTGCGGCGTCGAGGTCATCAGCATCCCGGCGACGACGATCAAAAAGACGCTGACGGGAAACGGCCACGCCAGCAAGGTCCAGATGCAGCGGGCGATCCAGGCGACCTTCGGCCTGGGGGGTCCACCGCCGTCGGCGGACGTGGCCGATGCGATCGCCGCGGCATGGTGCGCGGTTCTGCAACGATCTGGACGGCGCGGTTCTGTCGCCGCCATGCCGGCAGGGAGCGAAATGACGTGATTGTGCGCATGCGCGGACAACTGGGCGAAGTCGGCGAAGCGTCGATCGTTCTGGAGCGCGACGGGGTGGCCTACGAGATTCTCGTGCCGGGCTACGCCGTCGCCGAACTGGCGGCCTGTCGCGGACAGACCGTCACGCTGCACACGACGCAGTATTTCGAAGGCAGCGCCGCCGGCGGCAACCTGGTTCCGCGGCTCATCGGGTTTCTGCATCCGGAAGACCGCTCGTTCTTCGAGCTGTTCCTGACCGTCAAGGGCGTCGGGGTTCGCAAGGGCCTGCGGGCGCTGGCCGAGCCGGTCGCGCGGATCGCGGCCCACATCGAGGCGGAGGATTCGGCGGCGCTGGGGCGGCTGCCCGGTATCGGTCGGCGCATGGCGGACCAGATCGTTGCGGAATTGCGAGGCAAGATGAAGGATTATGCGCTCGCCGCCGACACGGTCCCGGCGGCCGCGCAGGCGGGGCTGTCCGGCGAGCAGCGCGACGCGGTGGAGATTCTCGTCGCCTGGGGCGACTCGCGCAGCGATGCACAGCGGTGGATCGCCCGGGCGGCGCAGCTTCACGGCGACGTGGCGGCGGCCGAAGCGTGGGTGCGGGCCGCGTACCGCATCAAGAGCGGCGCGGAAGGATAGGACGGCGGAGATGCGTACGCGGCGAGCACAATCGCGTCGGCCCGGCAGGAAAGCGACGGAATCGGATGGCCCTTGAACGCGTGATCAGCGGAGAGCCCGGCAATCAGCAGGAGGAGCGGTCGAACTGGGCGCTGCGTCCTCGGCGGCTGTCGGAGTGCATCGGTCAGCGGCAGGTGATCGAACAGCTTCGCATCGCCCTCGACGCGTCGAAGCAGCGGGGCGAGCCGCTGGAGCACGTGCTGCTCGACGGCCCCCCGGGACTGGGCAAGACCACGCTGGCGCACGTCATCGCCGAGGAGATGGGCGTCGGCGACCGCATCCGCGTCACGAGCGGCCCGGCCATCGTCAAGCAGGCCGACCTGATGAGCACGCTGACCAATCTCGAAGCGGGCGACGTCCTGTTCATCGACGAGGTTCACCGGCTCAACAATGTCGTCGAGGAGTTTCTCTATCCGGCCATGGAGGATTTTCGCGTCGATTTCACGATCGAGAGCGGGTTGACGGGCCGCACGGTGAATTTCCAGTTGCGGCGGTTCACGCTCATCGGGGCCACGACGCGAGCCGGGATGTTGACCGCCGCCATGCGCGACCGGTTCGGGCTTCGCTACCACCTCGATTTCTACGACGCGGACGATTTGTTGACGATCCTGGAGCGATCCGCCGGGCGGCTGGAAATCGCGGGCGACCGCGACGCCCTGCGCATGGTCGCCGAGCGCTCCCGGGGCACGCCGCGGGTCGCGAACCGATTGCTGCGCCGGGTTCGCGACTATGCCCAGGTCCGCGCGGACGGCCGGCTGACGATGGCGGTCGTGGAAAAGGCGCTGTCCATCGAGGAGATCGACGGGGCCGGACTCGATCGCCTCGACCGCGGCTTTCTGACGACGATCATCGACACCTATCGCGGCGGTCCGGCCGGGATCGAGGCCGTCGCCGCGACCATGGGCCAGTCGCGCGACACGCTGGAGGACATGGTCGAGCCGTTTCTCCTTCAACGGGGGCTGGTGACGCGCAGCCGGCAGGGACGTTGCGCGACGCACAAGGCCTACGAGCATCTCGGGATGACGCCGCCCGCTGATTTGCAGCCGCCGGGGGATGATGGGGACCAGGGTCTATTCGAAAGCTAGAGCAGTTTCAGAATTTGTGTAGCGGCCCCGCTCCGTCGGGGCCGACGAGTGATATGCAAGCAGACAGCCGCTTTCCCGTCCGCCACGGAGGGCGGACGCTACAGAAAAAATGAAACTGCCGTAGATCAGCTTTCACGGAACCGGCGCATCGCTCTATTCACGAAGCCGCCCGGGCTGAAGCCCGGGGATCGCCTGCACCGGGCCATCGTTATCACGACATCGAACAATATGGTGGGTTATCGCGTGACGTCGCTGACGACTTCGCCGTTGATGACGACGCCGATGCAATGGGTTGCATACTCGAACGGGTCGCCGTCGAACAGGGCGAGGTCCGCGTCCTTGCCGACTTCCAGTGATCCGACGCGGACGTCGATACCGAGAATCTTCGCCGCGTCGATGGTGATCGCCGCCATCGCCTCCTGAAAGGTGAGTCCATTGGCCGCCGCCACCGCCGCCTCGAAGAGCACGACGCGCGTCTTGGGCACGTAACTTTCAAATCCGCTCTGCATGGCCACGCGGACGCCGGCCTGCCGCAGATGGGCGGCGGATTCGAAGCTCGCGTTCTCCCCTTCGCCCCGGCCGCTGCGGCGCATCGTCGGGTGGATCAGGACCGGCACGGCGGCGGACTTGATCTCCTCGGTGATCAGATACGCCTCCGTCGCCCCGTCCAATACGACGCGGATGTCGAACTCCTTCGCGACGCGCAGGGCCGACATCAGGTCGGCGGACCGATTGGCGGTGATCAACAGCGGCAATTCGCCCTTGAGGATTCGCGCCAGCGTTTCCATTTTCAAGTCGCGCGGCGGCCTCTTGTCCTTGTCCTCGTGCTCCTGCTTGCGCGCGTAATCGCGGGCCTGGGCCAGCGCCCCGCGAAGCATGGCGACGGCCTTGGAGCGCGTGCCGGGCGACTTGAACTCCGCGCTGTCGCGGCCGAAGCGCTCCCCGTCGGTCCCCAGCCGCGCCGCCACCATCGCCGAGGGCACGATCACGGCCTCCTCGACCGTGTTGCCCGCCGTCTTGGCGATCATGGTCTGGCCGGAGATGAGGCCGCCGGGCGCGTGGCCGGTGTGAATGGTGGTGATGCCGAAGCCGCGGACCCACTCGACGAGTCGCTCGCGCGGGTTGTAGGCGTCGATCGCCCGCAACTCCGGCTGGATCGGATCGTTGGCGTCGAGCTGGTCCTGATCCTGCGCCTGGTTGAGATATCCGGTCAGCCCGACGACGCAGTGGGCGTCGATGAGCCCCGGCGTGACGACCTTTGCGGTCAGCACGCGAACGCCGTGCGGTATGGGTACCTGTGACGCCGGGCCGACCCGCTGAATCGTCGCCCCGTCGATCAGCACGACGCCGTCGGTCAGCGATTGTCCGGCCATGGTGTGTACCGTTTCGCCGCGGATGGCAAGGGTCTGTGCCCACGCGGGCGCCGATTGGGTCGCGCAAGCAACCATGGCCGCGAACACGACGCCAGATAATGTCGCTTTTTCGATCATCGTCCGACTCAATGCACACGCCGCAACTCCGGGCAGGTCCGACGCCGGAGAATCCTTGACTAGATCATCCTTGTCCTAGCCCCCCGCGGACTATCACGCGATTTTGCGTTAGACCCCCAGCGCCGCCAGGAATGCGGGAATGTCAGCCATCCGGACGCCGTCGGAATCAACAAAATCGCCGCACGCGCAGTTTCCATCGAGCGGGGTTCCGGTCAGCAGGCAGGAGACAAACTCCCGAATGTCCTCGGCATTTACCAAAGTGTCCTCATTCAGATCTCCCGGCAGGTCACATGGCGAAGGGACGGCCGACACAATGAAATCGAATTGATAGGTGGCGGCGTTCTCACTATGTTCCTGCATCCAATAGGTGTAATCGTCGCTTACCAGGGGCGGAATAAAGCCGATGGCGCCCGCGCCCAATCCCATGTCGTCGAGGACGTCCGTCCCGACGTTGCCGGGGCCCGGACCGAAGTGAGCATATCCCAGCAGGTTGGCGACGTTGGCTGACCCGGGCGGTTCGGTGAACGTCGTGCCCTGTTGAACGGCGATGAAGGCGGTGTCGTCCAGACTGACGTATGACGCCAGGATGATCGCATCCAACTGCATACCCTCGGGAACGGAAAGAGTGACGTACTCGCGATCATCAATGTCACTTGTGGCGATGACGGAATTCGTACCGAGGGACAGGGTCAGGGCGGTAGGGGCTGCCCGATTGCCGGAAAGGTCGCCGTCGACGCCTTCGTCGTAGAGAATCGTCGCCTTCGCCGGACGCAAATCGACGACCAGAACGGACGTGATGACCCATACTGAGATACCGGCGCCGAACTTCAGCATGAGTGAACTCCAGTGGTTGGCCGGCAAGAGCAGCGCCCCCCACCTGCCGGGATTCTTGTGATGCCAGACGATCGCGCCCGATCGTACCGCGCTGGGCCCGCGGATTTCAATGGGAAGCAAGATACTATCGCGTATCCGAAGTCGCGAATACGAGCAACTCGCCGCCCGCGCTGTGTATACGCATTGATCGGGCGACCTCGTTGAGGATTAGGAATGTCGTGTTTGTGGTCGCACATCGCGCGGGATGGAGCCGCCCGGCCTCCTACTGATGATCGGGCCCTTCGAAACAACAAAAGTGCATGACCTGATCCTGTCCCGCCCCGTAGCCGCCGACGGCGAACAGGCGGTCGTTGGGATTGTCGCGGTCAAATGCGAGATTGCCTTCGACGTAGGTTTGCAGCACCTTCGTGTACACGCTGAGCGGATCACCGTCGAGAATAATGAAGTCGGCGTCCTTGCCCGGTTCGAGCGTACCGATTCGCCCGTCGAGCTCGAGCATTTTCGCGCCGGCGATGGTCAGGGCCTCCAGCGCCGCCTGTCGGGTCATTCCCGCGCGGACGCAGAGAGCCGCCATGCGGAAGAACAGGCGCGAGTCGGTGATCGGATCGTCGGTGTGTAGCGCGGTCAATACGCCGGCCTTTTCGAGGATGCCCGCGGTCTTCATGACGAGGTGGGCCGCCTCGATCTTGCCGCCGGGGCTGTCGACGAGGATGACGCTGCACGGCGCGCCGGCCTCGGCGATCTCGTCGGCGACCATCCACGCCTCGCTGACGTGGTGCAGCACGACCTTGAAGCCGAACTCCTTCTTGAGCCGCAGGACGGTAATGATATCGTCGTTGCGGTGGGTGTGGTGGTGGACGACGCGCCGTCCTTCGAGCACTTCGACGAGCGACTCAAGCTCCAGGTTGCGGTCAGGCCGTTTCTCGGGGTCGTCCGCCGGCGCGGCGAGCTTGTCTCGATACTCCAGGGCGTCGATGAACTTCTGACGGACCAGCGCCGCGGATTTCGACCGCGTACCGGGGAAGGGAGATTCGCGCTGCGAGTTTGTACCGTTGGCCATCTTCAGGCCGCCGAGGATTTCGCCGGAGTCGTCGCGAATGGCCCAGTCCTCGATCGTGCCGGCGCCGGGTCGGAGCTTGAGATAGATCGTCTGGCCGCTACAGAGATGCCCCGAGCCGGGCATGACGTTGAGCGTGGTCAGGCCGCCGGCGAGGGCCTTTTTGAATCCCGAGTCGCGGACGTTGATGGAATCCCAGACGCGGACGTCCGGCTGAATGGGTCCGCTGGAATCGCCGCCCCAGCCGCCGCCGACGTGGCTGTGGGTGTCGATCAGCCCGGGCATGATAACCTCGCCGCGACAGTCGATTCGGCGGGCATCGTCCGGAATCGGCGTCAGGCCCGCGGGGCCGACCGCCTCGATCCTGCCTGTGCGGATGACGAGCACGCCGGCGCTGATCGGCGGGGCGTTGATGGGAATGATCTCCGCGCCGATGAACGCGCGTGCGGCGTCGTCATCGGATCGGATTTCATTGATCGACGCGCGCTGCTGCGCCCTCGCAGGGCTCAACGCCGACAGGCAGACGGCAATGACGGCGAATGATCGCACGAACGGCTCCTTTCCTCGTCGGGCGGTTGGCAGGAAATCGTTTTGCCCCCCCTCTGCCGCGGGCAGCCATCGGTCGGATGGCTACATCGTAGCAGAATTCAGCTCCGGAAGTCACACGGCGGGCGCCGGGGGTCCGTTGTCTTCTCGGACGTATCCCGCTGCGACCGGCGCGTGGGCCGCGCGGCATGACCAGGATGGCCCGGAACGCAGGATCCGAAACGGCGGCGTCTCTCGACAGCGGGGTCGGCGTTTGATACGGTCTGACGACTTCGTCCGCGGCGGCGGCGGCCCAAACCGCCGATGATCCGTTTTTGGAGGCAACGCATGAAGGCCCTGATCACCGGCGGCGCCGGCTTCATCGGATCGCACCTGGCCGAGAAGCTCGTCTCGCGCGGCGACGAGGTGATCGCGCTGGACGACCTCAGCACGGGCAGTTTGCAAAACCTGTCGGCGATCGCCGGCCATGCGAGATTCCGTTTCGTCGACGAGGACGTCCGAAATGTCCACACGATGACGGTGCTCGTCGAGCAGTGCGACGTCGTGTATCACCTTGCCGCGGCGGTCGGCGTGCAGCTCATCGTCGACGAGCCGGTGCACACCATCGAGACCAACATTCACGGGAGCGAAGTCGTGCTCTCGGTGGCGAACAAATTCCGCCGGCCGGTGCTGATCGCCAGCACGAGCGAGGTATACGGCAAGAGCGAGAAGGTTCCCTTTTGCGAGGACGACGACACGGTCCTCGGCGCGACGCGGTTTTCGCGCTGGTCGTACGCCTGCTCCAAGGCGATCGACGAATTTTTGGGGCTGGCGTATCACCAGCAGTACGGACTGCCGGTGATCGTCGCTCGATTCTTCAATACGGTGGGCCCGCGGCAAACCGGCCGCTACGGCATGGTGATTCCACGATTCGTGGAGAGCGCGCTGGCGAATGAACCGCTGGTCATTTTCGGATCGGGCAAGCAGGCGAGGTGTTTCGGATTCGTCGGGGACGTGGTCGAGGCGGTGGTGAAGCTGATGGAGACGCCGGTGGCCGCCGGCCGGGTCTACAACATCGGCGCGACCGAGGAGATTACGATCGAGGCGCTGGCGGACAAGATCATCGCCATGACGGGCAGCCGCAGCGAAAAGCGGCACATTTCATACGAGGAGGCGTACGGTCGGCCGTTCGACGACATGATGCGACGCATCCCGTCGCTGGAGCGCATCGCGGCGGCGATCGGGTATGCGCCGACGACGAAACTCGACGAGATCCTGCGGCTCGTGATCGCGGAAAAGAAGGGTTAGGCGGCGCAAATCGCACGATGACGCATGGTCGTCGCGCGGCTCACGGGTACCGATGTTCACTTCGACTCGACACGAATTCAATCACCGATCACGAATGCGCAGCGTCGCCATCCTCGGAGGTCCGCCCGGGCTGAAGGCCGGGGCTCAACTTTGCTGCGCCATCGCGAACACCCGGATCACGGCGAACTGGAGTCGGCCCGATGGCCTCGCTGCGCCACATCCTGCTTGATCTGGTGAAGGGGTTGCCGGCCGTCTCGCCGTTGAGCGTGGCGCTGGCTGCGCGTCGGCCGGGGCGGATGCACCTGATGCTGGCGGACGTGCGCCGGCTTTACAGGATGTACGCCGGGCTGCGCCTGCCGTCGATCGCGCCCTGGGAGTTGCTGGAGTTCGAGGATCGGTTCCAGTTGACGTTCGGGGAAAATGACGTTTTCGCAGCGCTCGAGGAGAGCTTCCTGATCGCGCAGCTCGTGGCGATCCAGAGGCCGGAGCGGATTTTCGAGATCGGCACGAGCCAGGGGCGGACGACGGCGCTGATGGCGATGAACACGCCGGAGACGACGCGGATTTTTACCCTGGACCTGCCGCCGGAAATGGCGGTTCCCAAGGGGGCCACCGATCTTCACCTCGTCGAGCTGGCCCGGAAGGAACTCGGCATCGCCTTTCGCGAGACGAACTGGGCGCCGCGCATCACGCAGTTGCTCGGCGACAGCCGCACGTTCGATTTCTCGCCGTATTACGATTCGATCGACTTCGCCACGGTGGACGGGTCGCACAGCTATCCGTTCGTTTTTTCCGACAGCATGCAGGCATTTCGCATGATCCGGCCCGGCGGCGTCATCCTCTGGCACGACTACGAGTCGATGCGCAGCGAATACGGCGTCACGCGGTTCGTCGACGGCCTGCGCTATCGCCACGGGCTGCCGTCGTATCGGCTGGGCCGGCCGTTGGGCGCGGCGCGCTACGGCGTGATAAGCGTGACCGGGGATATCAAGCAAAAGGTGATGTCGCTCGCGGAGAACCCGGAGCGATTTTAGGTGGAACCGCAGAAGACATTGTCATGTGTGGCACTGGCTAACAGCCAGTGCCGGACCGGCTATTAGCCGGTCCCACATGTGTTTCGTGTGACTCCATCGACCGGTTATTAGCCGGTCCCAGATGTGTTTCGCGTGACTCCATCGGATGAATCGTTTTCGCGCTCTACCATGAGGCGTGAAGGAGAGGTGAAATTCTTGCCGCTGGAGAGGCGGAGCCGCTCGCGGCGCATCGTGGGGTTCAGGAACGCCCCGACGTTTTCGAGCAGATAGCCCATGATGGGACCCGGGTCGCGAGCGCGACAAAGTTGATAGGCGGTCCGCCGGTCGAAGAACTGAAACCAACCCGGCCAGGTGGACCAGCGGCGCCGATTTGACACGCGAAGGAACCAGAGCACGTCGGCGGGCAGGAACCGAAGGAAGCGGTTTTTCGGATAGTCCAGCACCGGTTCGACGGGCAGGCCGTGGGCGAGGCGATAAAGGATCATGGGAAAATCGACGCCGGCGGAGGTCCCCATGTGGAAGCTCTCGGGAAAGCGCGGGTTGATCTCCATAAGCCGGACGACGCCGTCGCGGGGGTCCTCGACGAAATCAAAGTCGCAGATGCCTTCCCAGCCGAGCTGGACGCACATGCGATGGGCCGCGGCGATGATGTCGGGTCGGTCCGCCGCATAATTCAGCACGCTGCTGCCGCCGTCGGGCGGGTACATCCGCGTCTTGCCATAGACGACGCCGGCCAACAGTTCCTGGCGGTCGTTGACGATGACGTCCACTTTGTATTGCATCCCTCCCGGCGGAACGAAATCCTGCACGTAGCACTCGCCGTATTCTGACGTGATTCGATCGTATTGAGCCGTCAATCCGGCGGGTGAATGACACCAGACGATGCCGCGGGCGCCGACGCCGACGCTGGGTTTGACGAGCACGGGCCAGCGCTCGATGCTCGAGGCGATCTGTTCGATTCCGCCGGGGGCGTCGGTTGGAAACCACGAATCGGGAATGGCAACGCCCGCCTCGATGGCGGTCATCATCGTCGGGATTTTTCCGTACGCCTTCAGGAACGTGGCCAGGGCGGGCATGACCAGGCGGGTGTGACGGCGGACCTCGTCCTGTATCTCGCAGACGGCCAGGGCGCCGTAATGCCCGACGGGAAAGAGCGTGTCGATCGACCGGCGGCGCAGCCGCTCGATGAGCCACTGCTTGAAGTCGTCGGGCCGCCATCGTGGAGAGGGATACATCCACCGCTCGCGACAGGCGCGGGAATAGAATCCGCTGTTGCGTTTCGTATGGCTGCCGGCGGCGACGCGCAGCCCGCCGCGCGCCAGGTTCTCGATCACCGGCAATGCCGCCTTGGCCTGGGCCTCCATGACGAAGACTGTCCGACGTGCGTAACGGTCCATCGCGCCCGATCAAAATGGAATGATAAGAGGGGGTGGGGGTCCGCCCGAGTTGAATCTAAGCGTCGCAATGACGTCATCGGGAATCGTGACTACCTCGCCTTCGCGGCCGAGACGTCACGGGCCGTACTGCGCGAACGACAGACGTCTTCAAATATTTCCGCCAGTCGATGAGCGATCATCGTTCTGTCGAATTGTGAATATGCGACCTCACGGGCGCGGCGGCCGATGCGGGCGCGATCCTCGGGATTGTCAGCCCAGTGGCGGATTCTGGCGGCGAGGTCGGCGGGGTCGCCCGGAGTGGATGCGACGCCGGCACCGACGCTTTCGACCAGCTCCGCAGTCGTTCCCGCGAAGTTCACGATGCTCGGCAGGCCGGTGAACATGTAGTCGAAGATCTTGTTCGGCGTGACCCAGCGCGGCCGCGTGATCTGCTTGAGGATCATCAACCCGATGTGACAGGCGGCCAGAATGCCGGGCAATTGCAGCTTGGGTACGGGGTCGAGGAAATGGACGCTTGACAGGCCGCGGCGATCGGCATCGGCTCGGAGCGACGCCTTCATCTTGCCGTCGCCGATCAGGGCGATGGCAATGTCGGAACGATCTTTCAATCTTTCGGCGGCGTCCAGGACCTGAAACAGTCCGTTGGCGTCGCCGTGTGCGCCGGTATAGACGGCGACGATTCTTCCATCGAGCCCGTGCCGCCGCATGTATTCCGTGTCCGGCGAAACGTCCTTGAACAAATCCCCGTCGGCGCCGAGGAGAACGGTCTCCAGGCGATCGGGGGCGAAACCTCGCTCCAGAAGGCGGTCGTGAAACCCCTTTGAAACGAGAAGAATTCTCGCGGCCTTCTTATAGCTGAACAGCTCGAGCCATTGCCAGATGCGGTATGGGAAGCCCGGCTTGATGCGGCCGGCGTCGAGCAGGTCCTCGGGCCACAGGTCGCGGACTTCAAAAACGTACGGGCAACCTTTCAGCGCGCTGCCGAGCCGGCCGGGGATCCCGACGGTCAGCGGCGTGCTGGTGGCGAAGACCAGATCGGGGCGGCGCTGGCGCCAGGTGGCGACCATCGCCAGCATCGCGAATTTCAGGAAGCACCAGAGCCGGGCCATCACGCGCAGCTTGTTGCTGTAATACGCGTTGCAGGAGACGACCTTGATGCCGTCGACATGCTCGGTGCGAAACAGCCGCCACCACGGCAGGCGGGCGAGGGAGCTCTGATCGTGGACGCCGCAGACCATCGTGACGTCGTGGCCCATGCGGACGAGATGCCTGCTGACGTCGTAGCTTCGCGTTCCGCTGGTGCCCTCGTTGGTCACGAAGTGCTGATGAATGTAGACGAGCTTCATTCGCCGCCACCGGGGCCGAGTTGGATTCGCGTCGTGATGCGGACCGGAAGCGTCAGGCGGCCCGCGGCCTCAAGCGTGGGGCGCGGCGTGCGCTCGGCGTAATAGAGCGACTGCCAGCCCGCGATGGCTCCCGGTTCGTCGCGTTCACGGTGCACAGCGAGCGACAGACCCGCCGGACCCTCCATCGTGAGCGTCACGTCGCCGGATGGCATCTGGAGAATCAGGCGTCGGCCGGGCTCGTCGAGTCGGTACGGCGCATCGGCAAGATGCCAGCGCAGCGCGATCCGCCGCCGACCTGCACCGGACAGCGAGTCGGTGATCACCCAGACGCCGTCCGGCAGGCACTGCACCTCGCGACGATGCACGACGCCAACAACGCGAGCGTATGCATCGTGCTCGCCGACGAAGCGTTCAGCGGAATGCGTGACGCATCGTGCAGAGGGCCAGGGCGCCCAGAGAAAGCGAGTGACCGCGCGGAGCGGCGACGCGCCGTCGATCTCGATCGTGTTATGGGCTTGAATGTCCTTGAAATAGCGGGCGGCAGCGGGAGCGTCCGGCGAAAAATACTTGTAGCTCCCGCTGTCGGAAAGGACATTCTCGCCGCGGGACCATAAATCGACGTGCAGCATGTCGACGTGCGCCGGCTTGTCGCGATAGGCGTGGCAGCGAATCATGCACCACGCGCGGTCACGAGAAAGCGTGTAGTATCCGCCGGCGTCGAATCGCCTGGACGGCCGCGGGGACGCCTTCGACTCGCCTTTCAGCGCGTCGGCGCCGAACAGCCAGAGGAGAATTTCGTTCCAGGGGCCGTCAGCGACCGCCCTCCGCCCGGTTGACAGGTAATGCGCCGCCTGGGCGGTCGCGCGATAATCGCGGTAATCGCAGGCGGACAGGGGCAGGACCCGCGCGCCGTCGTTGGGACCGTAATTGGGGACGCGGCCGTTGTCGGGGTCCATCATGTCCAGCAGAAATGCGCCGGCGAGCCCCACGCGGCGGCGTACTTCGGGATCGCATGGTTCGCCGGCAAGCCGGGCCAATTCGATCGCCCAGATGCAATCGTGCAGCATGACGCGGTGATAGTTCATCGAGTGTTGCACGTAACTGCCGTCGTCGTATATCTGGCGAAGCGCCTCCTGCTCGAACAGGCGGCGCCCGGTCTCCAACCAGCGCGGCGAACCCCGCAGTTCGGGAAAAAGATAGCCGGCGGTCATCAGTCCGACGGCCTCGCTGATGCCGTGGTTGTTCTTCTGCGAGATGGCGAAGGCGATATTGCCCACGATGCGCTCGGCGTGCAGGGCGATCGCCTTGACCATCATGCCGACGCGGGCGGGGGTCGAGGCCTCGTGGTTCCAGAATGCGAATAACGCGAAACACCATGCGAAGAGGCGAATCGACATTTCCTGCCCGCACTTGTAGTTGGGGCCGCGGTTGGGCGGGTTCTGTCGGCACCACGACTCGAAGAGTTCCCAGAAGGCGGCGGGATATCGATCATCGCCTGAAAGGGCGTAGGCCCGCACGAGCCAGTAGGCGCAGGCAAAGCGCGAGGCCTCCCAGACCTCCTTGATATCTCCAAGCTCGGCGGAGAAGGTCGGATGATCGCACCAATGGAGATCGTTTCCGTGGCGCGCGCCGTTGAAAGGATTGAGCAGCCAGTCGGCGGGCCGTCCAAGTTCGCGAACGTGGCGGCTGAACAGGAGAAAGCGTCCTTCGCAGAAACCGTCGGCGACGGCGCGCGTGCGCCGAGCGGCATCGGCGCCGACGACCTTGCGGAGCAAGGCGGCGTCCGGCAGCGCGCCGGGCTCAAAGAAGAACCGCGCCGCAGACGTCGCGCGCCATGGCTTGTAATCCCCCGGCGCAGCCGGCACGCCGGGCCGCAAGACATCTTGAAGCGCGAACGCGTCCCAGGGAATCGGCGGGAACCGGCGCTTCAGCAGTCCGCTCGATTTGCGCAGGGCATATGCGCTCCGTGCCATGACCCATTTCGGGCCCAGCAATCGGACAACGTCAACGGGATCACGAAGGGTCCGCGGGATCATGGGTCAGTGAATGGATATGACGACGACAGATGACAATGAAGTGGACTATTGGACGCAATCCAGGGTGCCGACAAAGACCCTGCCGTCGAAGCCGCGCACCGCCTGACCGGAGAAGATGATCTGCTCCTCGTCGCTTCTGCCCCGAGGCAAGACGAGAGACCCGTACTGGAAATACCGTGCGTCCCAGCGATCTTTCTCTGCCTGCAATACGCGGGTCCAGCGATCGCCGTCGCGAGACACCCAGATACTGGCAAACCGCGAGTGGTTGACTTTAGACGGCTCGACGGTCGTGGAAAGAACGTAAAGGCCGCCGAATCGGCATGCATAGATACAACTTCCGTCGATCTCCGCCCCACGTTCGACACGACCGGTGGCTTTGTCAAGCGTCATCACGGCGTTGGGTTCGCGTTCCGAATCCATTCCGTAGACAAGGCGGTCTCCAAAATCGAAGACTTCGACCGCCCGATATGACTGCTTGCCCTTGACCACCCATTCGAAGCCCTTCAAATCAGCATCGAGCAGTCCGATGCCGGGTTCGTCCCAGTGGTCCCCAGCGAGAAGCCAATACTTGTTTAATGCCGGGTCGAACACGAGGTTGTGAATATGAAGTATTTCACCGGTCTCGAATACTCGGGCCACGTCATAATTCTTGCCCCCGTCGTTCGAGACAAATAACCGCACTATCCGGCGTTTCGCCCGTGAATCGTACTCCCCCCAGAGGATTCGATCATTGGGGCCAACGGTGATCGACATCGGCGGCGCGAGAAACTTTTTCGAAACATCCACATGACTACGCTGCATCTGTCCGCCATCAGGATCGCCGTAAAAGACCCATTCCCTATTGGCAGCCAGGACGGTGCCATCGGAGAGAAAATTAAGTGCGCGAACTTCCTGCCTAAATAGTCGCGCGGCCAAACGACTTGCCTGCGCCGGATATCTTCGCCAGGATGATGGTACCGTCGCCAGCAACCGGCGCTCGGTCGAGCGAACGTCGCAACGGCAAATTCGAGGACCATTTCCGACGAAGCTGCAGCCCTGGCGCCCGATCAACAAAACCCGTCCTTTACAAATCAATTGATGGGACATTTTGACAGGTGGGCGCGACGATGTCAGTGATTCTGAAACGAGGTTCACGGCTGAAGGTACATATGTCCCGGGGGGGCCTTACTTGTACGCCTTTATCATGATGCCGAGTCCCCACCGATTGCCCATCATTTTGACAAACCATCGGGGATAAAGGCGCCAGACGAGCTTGTAAATCGGAGACCGGTACTTGTCCCGGGGGGTGTTCGTCAAAAGGTCGCCGATTGAAAGCTGAAACCTAATGTCCCAATGCTTGAATCCAGCGCCGCGCAGCAGGGCCTCCGTCTCACGTTTCGTGTACGTCTTGGTACCGGGGCTCTCGAGATGCTCGAACATGGCCTGGCGAGGCGACTTCCACGGTCGCGCGGTCAAGAGACTGTAGCGAAACCAGAACATGAGTCCGACCCAACAATGGGCGTGATATATAAGGCCCCGGAATTCGCCCCCTCTCTTGGTCACGCGACATGCCTCGCGAAACGCCTTAGGCGTATCGGGAGAATGATGCAGCACGCCCCACGAATACACCAGATCAAATGTTTCGTCAGGAAACGCCAGATTCTCGGCGTCTGCAACCGCTAGACGATAATTTCCATTTGATAAGCCCAGTTCTTTCAGGCGTTGGCGGGTCATTTGAACTCCGGCCTCGGTCAAGTCGATGCCGGTGGCATCCGCGCCCCCGAACACCCAGCCGGAGAAGTCCACGCCTCCGCCAACGCCGATTTCCAAAATGCGTTTGCCTTTCCAGGCCGGAAAATCCACAAAGGGCAGAATAAATGGCTCGAGCTCGTATCGCGCCTTTGCCATCTTATCGAGGTTGACGCGCCCCTCTTCTCGAATTCCTCCATACACGGCGCCACAGACTTTGTTTTCCCAATAGTCCTTGACCTCAAACTTTTTGTTCGATCGCATCCTGTGTGCCTCAGGCGCCGATGTATCGGCGATGGACGCCACTTTCCCTGTTCTGACTTGGGCTCGTTCGACACCTGCCGACGGCCGGGCTTATCCGCAAACCACGTCTTGCGCGAACCGACATGAATTGTCTTTCTTGGTTGACAAGGGCACAAATGCGCAAGAGTTATGATGACAGGACCGAAGGGACGCCCGACTGCCGGGTCTCAGACGATTCGGTGCCCGATGTCTCAATGACGGAGCCCGGCCGAGTAACTAAAACATATGATCCTTCCTGCATCGCGCGCATCGCCGCAAACGTCGCCATCATGACATTTTCAATCTGATCGAACGGCATAACCGGCGCCGCCCCGCGGACGACGGCGTCGATAAACCGGCGAAACTCCTGTCGGTGGCCCTTGTCCTGGCGCCAGAGGCGCATCTTGCGGAACTGCGTCCAGCCGTGGCCGGTGAGTCTGCGGAAATTGTCCAGCCGCAGGACTTTCCCGTCGCAAAAGACTTCGAGCGTCTCCTTAGGATAGGACTTCGCGCCGTTTCCGAAATAATGGATCGTGCCGATCGAGCCGTCAGCGAATTCCAGCGAGACGCTGGCCTTGTCTTCGCGCACGGCCATCCCCGGACTTGCTGCGACGCTCGTGCCGCCGACCCTCGTCACCCGGGAGCCGGTCAGAAACACCATCAGGTCGATCCAATGACACGCCTCGCCGATGATGCGCCCGCCGCCGACCTGCGCATCGTGGACCCAACTCTCCGGACCGACGACCCCGGCGTTGACCATCATGCTCATGCACATCGGCTGGGTGCGCGTATCGAGCAGTTCCTTCATCCGCACGGCGTGGGGAGAGAATCGGCGATTGAATCCGACAAGGAGCTGCAAGCCATCAGCCGCCTGGTAGGCGCGGCGGACCGTATCGAGTTCTTCCAGATTCAGACACAATGGCTTTTCCACGGCGACGTGCTTGCCGGCGGCGAGCGCTTCGGTCGTCATTCCCGCGTGCAAGTCATGGCGCGTCGTAATCACCACCAGGTTGATCGATGGATCGTTGAGCACCTCGCGATAGTCCGTCGTCAGAATCTCAAAACCATACTTGCGCGCCGGGTGATAGCCGCTGATGCCGCCGGAACAGGCGATCGTACGCAGCCGCGCGGAGTGGCCGCGCAGAGCGGGCAAGAGAGTCGCCCTTGCGAAATTTCCGGCGCCGATCAGGCCGATGACGATTTGACTTTCCGGTCGTGACGCGCGCTCGGCGACGGGGAGGACGACGCTGGTTGCCCGACTCGAATCGGAAGGATAGGTCAGAATGATGCCGAGGGTAGCGCGGTCGGCGGTCAACGCTCGATACGCCTGACCGGCCTCGATCAGGGGCAGCGTGCGCGTGACGAGCGGGCCGACGTTCAGCGACTTCGCGGCAAGCAGATCGAGAATCGCCGTGAAGTTTCGTTGCGCGGTCCAGCGCACATAGGCGGCGGGATAGTCCTGGCCTCGATCCTCATAGTTTGGATCGTAGCGCCCCGGACCGTAGGCGCAGGAAACGTGAACGGACAGTTCCTTCTTGTAGAAATCGGACCGGTTAAGCTCCATGCCGACGCTGCCGACGAGAACGATGCGGCCGCGCTTGCGGCACATCAACGCCGCCTGCCGCATCGGTTCGCTGCTCTTGGTGGCGGCGGCGACGACTACGCCGTCGGCCCCTTCCGATCCGGCAAAGGCCATCGCCGCCTGGACCGGGTCGGCGCCGGACGATAGGTCCACCGTTTCGCAACCGAACCGACGCGCCAACTCCAGGCGGGCCGGATCGATGTCGATACCCAGGACCCGGCACCCGTTGGCCCTGAGAATCTGGACGGCGATGAGTCCGATCAACCCGAGGCCGGAGACGACGATGCGCTCCCCGATCGTCGGGGCCAGAAGGCGAATCCCCTGCAGCGCGATGGAGCCGATGACCGTGAACGTCGCGTCCTCATCCGAGACGCCGTCGGGTATTTTCGCGCAGAGCATCTTCGGAACGCACACGTATTCGGCGTGCATCCCGTTCGACGCCACGCGATCGCCGACCTGAAACTCCGTGCCCCCCTCACCGACCGCCGCCACGACTCCAGTGTTGCAGTAGCCCATCGGGATCGGCTCTCCGAGTCGCGAAAACACCGCATCGAGCGTGGGCAGCAAACCGTCGGACGCAATCTTGTCGAGCACCTGGCGGACTTTGTCCGGCTGCGCCCGGGCCTTGGCCAGCAGACTGCTCCGGCCGAACTCAATGAGCATCCGCTCGGTGCCGGCGGAAATAAGCGATGCCCGCGACTGAATCAGCAGATGCGCACGCCGCCCCCGCGGACACGGAACCTCCCCGATCTCGACGTCACCCGACTTGAGTTGTTGGAGCACGAGTTTCATGCTAAATCGTCACGGTCGTGTCGCCATGTCAAGACGGACTTCCTCGCCGGGGGAGTCCACGAAAGTCATCATCCAAATTTCGAGGGACATCAGCGCGTAGATGAGATAGGCGTGATCGGCGGTGTTGGCTTCGTTCTCGGCAATGACCTGCTGCACCGTTTCCGGATCGAAGAGGCCGCGATCCGTGATCCGCGAGGGGGAAAGCAGTTCATTGATCTGCGGCGCGAGGTCCACGGCCATCCACTTCCGCAGCGGCGGACCGAAGCCGGTCTTGCTGCGATAGAGGACGTCGTGCGGGAGGTGGCGTTTCATCGACTCCTTGAGCAGGTATTTCGTCGTATGACCCTTCAGCTTGAACCGCTCCGGAATCCTGGCACACAATTGCATCAGCTCCACGTCAAGATAGGGCACGCGGACCTCGACGGAACAAGCCATGCTGGTCTTGTCGGTATACATGAAGTTGTGGGCGGCCAAGAACGTCTGAATCAACACGTGGGCCCGACGGTTCAGTTCGCCGCGCCCCTCAAAGCCGCGGAAGTACTTTTCTATGTATTGGGCGGCGCCGCGATTGCCGTTCAGTTCCGCGAGCAAGGACGTATTGAAGACACGATGACGCACTTCAGGATGCGACCAGTCGGACAGCGCGAGATGCCGTTCAAGATCGGTAGACAGCAGCGCGCGTCGAAAACGGCGCATGCGCCGCGGAATCGCTCCCTGGGCCCCGAACAGGCGTGTCGCCGCCGCCGCCCCCCATTGAAGGAATGGCGCGACCAAGCCCCTGGGCAACCACGACATGCGCTCCAGTTGCCGCAGGGCCTGAAAACTGCGATACCCAAACAGGACTTCGTCGCCGCCCGCGCCGGACAGGAGCACGATCGTTCCGTCCTCCCGGGCGAGCTTGGATATCAGGTAACATGAGAAGACCGCCTGATCGGCGTCTGGCTCATCCAGGGCATGTACCATCTTCGGCAGAAGCGACAGGGCGCTGGGTCGCATGTCGAACGAGAGCAGCTTGAGCCCCAACTGCTTGGCCACGCGCTGGGCATAGGGATAGTCCGTTTCGAACTGATCGCGGGCCATGTCCGCGGGATCGAAAGTATATGTGTAACAACGGATCTCGCGATCCGGAAAGCTTTTCCGCATACACGCGACGATGGCCGACGAATCGGCGCCGCCGGAAAGAAATGCGCCGAGCTGGACGTCGGACACCATCTGCCGACGGCACGTGCGCATGAATGTGTCGTGGACCGCCTCGATCCAATGTTCTTCACGCTGGCTTTCATCCGGCTCGTAGGCGAGATGAAACCACTGCCTGACCTCCGTGCGGCCGTCGCGCCAGGTCAGGTAATGACCCGGCTCGACCTTGCGAACCGCTTTGAGCATCGTCTCTTCGCCGGGGACCCACAGCAGCGTCAGGTAGGTGGGAATCGCCTCTCGGTTCAACTCCCGCGGGACGCCGGGAACGCGCAGGAGTGCCTTGATCTCCGAAGCAAAGTACAGCCGCTGACCATCTTGCCAGTAGTACAGCGGCTTGATGCCGGCGTGGTCGCGGGCCAGGAGCAATTGGCGCTTGTTCTGATCCCAGATGCCGAATGCGAAGATGCCGTTCAGTTCGTTGACGAGATCGGGCCCCTTCTCCTCGTAGAGATGCACGAGCACTTCCGTGTCGCTGCGGCTGCGAAAGACATGGCCCCGGGCGAGAAGGCCCTCCCGCAGCTGGGGGAAGTTATAAATCTCTCCGTTGTAGGTTATCCAGACCGTGCCGTCCTCGTTGGACATCGGTTGATGACCGGCCGGGCTCAGATCGATGATCGATAGTCGACGGTGGCCGAACCCGACTCGAGCCGCCTGGTCATGCCAGACGCCCATGTCGTCCGGCCCGCGATGGGCGATCGACCGCGCCATCGGCTCAAGCAGATCGGGCCGATGATCGCCGACGTAACCACAGATTCCGCACATCGAATTGCTCTTTCCGACGGATCGCCGATGCCGTCACCGACGGCCGTCGTGTCTGAACGGCAGTGCGCCGGCACTCACACACTGCCGCGGCGCCGCGAATGAAACTGTGTCACGACCTCGTGACATAATTCGACAAAACGATCGACCCATCTGGCGGAGTTAAAAAGCGACCGCCGCCGCCGAACGCCCATGCGAAGCCGATGGTACAGGTCCGGGTCGTCGGCCAAGCGTTGCATGGCCGAACACAGCGCATCGGCGTCCTTCGGCTCAATCAGGATGCCGCACGAGTCATCGACGATTTCCGGCAGCGCCTTCCAGTGCGTGGCAATCATCGGAAGCCCGGCGCCGTAGGCCTCGAGAATGATCCCGGGGTATCCCTCGCCGGGCCAATAAGTCGGAAGCACGACGGCATCATACGCCGACAGGAGCGCGTCCGCCGAGCCGGGCGGCACCTCACCGCGGTACTTCACGCGCTGAATTCCATCAAACGCGGATTCCGTCAGGCCGTCCATCAGCGGTCCGTAGACATCGACCGATATATCGCCCGTCAATCTTTCCGAAGCGGCCAATAGCTCGTGAATTCCTTTCAGCGGCTTGACGTGGCCCAGATAGACAAATTTGCGGCAGGCGGCGCCCATCTCGGGAGCCGGGCACTCGTCGGCCATCGGACGGCTGGTGGGGTACCATTCGACGCGGCGAAGTCCATCCCCCTGGGCGGATTTTACCAGAGCTTTTGTCTGCGCCAGGTAAAGGTCCGTGCTTCGCACAAGAAAGCGAACCATCGCACCTCTGATTCCCCGAACCGCCAGGAAATCCTGCCCGCCGAACATCCGAATGATAAACGGTTTTCGCCAGAGCCGAGACGACAGCCAGGCGAACGGCCCGATGAAAGGCAATCCGCTGGGAACCGGCTGAAGACTGATGACGTCGACGCGACGGCCGGCAAGCACGATCCTCGATGCGATTTTGCAGAAGCGGAGTAGCCCCGCAAATGGATGTCCCCTGACGCCGCCGGTATTGACCATCAGTAATTGTACGTCGCTGCGCGCCGCCAGCGCTTTCGATAAATGGCCGAGCGACACCCCGGCCCCGCCCACCGGCGGCGGCAATGTGCCGATGAGAAGGAGCCGCAATCTAGAATCTCTTGTCGCATTCGTCACGGAGCGGCCTGATACCCATGGTGAATATCCGCTGGCCGCGGGCCTTCGGCAGCGCCGGAGAGATACTTGCGCCGCCACAGGCATAGCAGCAAGAGCTTATAAAGGAGAAACCAGTTGTTTCGACGACTTTGCAAATGTTCGTTGATGCATTGCTCGACGACGGTCGGATTGAGTACGCCCCAGCGAAGCGATTCTGAATCGAGGAGAACCGATTTCAAGTATTCGGCCAGAGGCCCGCGAAGCCAGCTGGCCATGGGCACATACAGCCCCATTTTCGGGGCGTCGAGTACGTAGTCCGGAACGGTTCCGCGGAGCGCCCGGCGCAGAATGTATTTCTTCTGAAAGCGCCGTACTTTCATCGATGACGGAAGCCCCATGACGTACTCGGTCAGATTCGCATCCAACATCGGGACGCGCACCTCGATGCTGTGGGCCATTGTCGGCTTATCGACCTTTTCGAGAAACGTGTCCGGCAGAAGAATCTGCGTGTCGATGTACAGCATTCGCTGTACGGGATCGAGGTTGCCAAACCGCTCGAAGGCCTGGCGATAGCGCCGAAAAGGATCGGTGGACTCCAGGGCGGCCAACGCAGCGCCGCTTAGAATTCTTGTGGGCGGCGTTCTCAAATCCTCGACCGTCATGTGGAGCGCCGTTCTCATGACGGGATCGGGATGGCGCATCACGTCGAGAAAGCGCATGGTCCGCTGCCAGCTCGGCCCGCGACCGAGCCAGCCATTCAGCGGGGCCAATGCCCTTGCGGCGCAGCGCCAGAACATGGAATGGGCCAACACGTTGTACCGCCGATACCCGGCGAAGACTTCATCGCCGCCGTCGCCCTGAAGAATCACCTTGAGCTCGCCCTTCAACTCGCGACACATGAGAAACAAAGGAATGTCGGCGGGATCCGCAAAGGGTTCGTCATGGGCCGTGACCAGTCCCTCAATGACGCCGGCGATGTCACGCGGTGAGATATTCAGTTCGTGATGATTCGTACCGACCTCATTTGCCAGCCGACGCGCCTTGTCAAGCTCGCTCGCCTCCGGGCTGAAATCAAACGCCACGGAATAGGTGTTAAGCCGGCCGGAGTAATGCCGGTTCGCCAATACCGTGATCGCCGACGAGTCGATGCCTCCACTTAGAAACACGCCGACGGGCACGTCGCTAATCAAATGGTCGGCGACCGCCTTTTCCAGGCGTTGCAGAACGGTACGCTCGGCTACGGCATTTGAGTCATGAATCGGACGGACCGATTCCGGAATCCAATAGGCGCAGTCGCGCTGCGACCCCTGGGTGGCGATCAAGTAATGTCCAGGCAGCAGCTTTTTCACTCCGTCAAAGAGCGTGCCGGGGCTCAGGGAATTGCCGTAGTAAAGATATTCGTGCAGGGCCTGCCAGTCGGGCGACGTCGTCGAAAAGCCACCGGCGATCAGGGCCTTGATCTCCGATCCAAAGATCAGCGCGCCGTGATTCGATACATAGTAATAGGGCTTGATGCCGAATCGGTCGCGGGCCAGCACGAGGCGGCGCTCCTGGGCGTCCCAGATAGCCAGCGCGAACATGCCATTGAATTTGACAAATGCGTCCACTCCCATGCTTGCAAATGCGCGTAGCACGACCTCCGAGTCCGAGTTGCCGCGAAATCGCGCGCCGCGGGCAAGGAGTTCCACTCGTAACTGCTGATAGTTGTAAATCTCCCCGTTATAAACAAGCGTGTAGCGATGGTCCTCGGTCTGCATCGGTTGATGGCCGGTGCTGGTCAGGTCCAGGATGCTCAATCTGGTGTGTCCCAGGCCGACGTGGTCGTCCCGGAAGATGCCCGAATCGTCGGGCCCTCGATGCGCCAGCGATTTGACCATCGCGGGAAGGCGATCCAAGCTGACTGGAGATTCGGAAGATCGGAGTATTCCGCAGATCCCGCACATTTTTCAGATCTCAGCGCCGGACCGGCGACGCACCCGTGCCCGGTGCCCCGGCGCGACACGATTGCCCCATTCAGGGCCCGCGCTGAGAGGTCGGTTCGCGACAACGCTCGGCCGTGGTCGACTCACGTCAATTGTGCGACATTTCCGCATGCTGACTCGTAAACCCGAAGTAGGCGCCGGCCCATGGCATCCAGCGTGAATCGCCGGCAGACGCTTTCCCGCCCCGCCTGTCCCAACCGTCTGCGAAGATCGGCGTCGTCGAGAAGTTGCACCATGCGCCGGGCCAGTCCTTCCGCATCGTTGAGCGGGACGACGAATCCGTCGACGCCATCGGTGAGGACTTCGTCAACACCCGCGTAGTCGGTCGAGACGATCGGGATTCCGCTGCCCATCGCCTCCAGCATGACATTGGATAGGCCCTCATAATGTGAACTAAGAACGGAAATATCGGTGGCGGCGAGGATATCGGGTATGTCGGATCGATTCCCGAGAAAGCCGGCGTCGTTCTCAAGGCCCAGGGATCGCGAGAGCGCTTCGAGCTCCGCCCGACGCGGTCCGTCACCCACGATGAGGAACCGGCAGCTCGGGCGAGCGGCGCGACAAATCGCCGCGGCGTATAGAAACAGTTCATGATTCTTCTGCGGCTCCAATCTGGCCACTATGGCAACGACGCCGGCGCCACGGTCGATTCCCAATTGGCTTCGCACGTCATCACGCGTCCGCTTGGGCACCAGCGATGACGGGTCAATACCGTTGTACACGACGTGCGTTCGCCCGGGGGACAGGTTCAGCGCCTTCTCCAGTGCCCGCGCGGACGCCATCGAGTTCACGATCCATCCCGCGACGCGACGATCAACGGCGCGATCGATCCATTTGCAGACACCACGGGCATCATACTCTACGCGCTGTCCCGCAAAGATCGTGGATACGCCGGCCAGGGCGGCGGCGATCGTCGCGTACACGGATGGGATGGCCATGAACCCATGAACGACGTCGAATCGCCTTTGTCTAAAATGCTTCGCCAGCTTCCAGGGGTAACGAAGCCGCTTGCCGGACTTGGAAACAAGAGTCGGCGAGACGCCAAATTGACCGAGCGCATCATAGGGCCAGGGGGCCTTGTTGTAATAGATTAACTCCGCATCGCATCCCAGCTTATTCAGCTCACGCACCGCATAAAGCGCCTGCCGCTCCGCTCCGCCGCGAATCAGCGAATCATGAACGATCGCGATCTTCATATCATCCGAATCGGACGAAAGGGCGCTTCACTTCGTTCATCGCGCCGGCACGGTGGCATACGCCGTGTCGGCGTAATCGCGCTGCAGGTTCCAAAGGTACCCACAGATCGCCCCAATTAGAGGATACAGCAGTCGGTGGTCATAAATGACAGCGGCGGCGCCGAACGCCAGTTGCACCCAGTACAAGACGAAGATCAGGTTGACCATGGTCCAGTCGGACCGTGGGATTCTTAGCCGGCGCACGCGCCGAATCAGCTTGTAGAGGGCGAACTGCGAGCCGTAATAGAGTAAGAAGCCCGGGATTCCCGTGCATGACAGCGTTTCCGAGATCGACGAGTGAGAGTATTGTCCCTCGCCGCTGGCGTTTCTTCCCAGTCGATGCATCGAAAACCCGCCGATACCGAGGCCGATGAGCGGGTGCTGCGCCGTCGACTCCAATGCCTTGAAGAAATATTGATACCGGGCCTCTTTTTGCGCCTGGTGCGACGACGTGACGACCTCAGTGAAGCGATGGAGAAACGGCAATCGACTCAAATAATAGGCGGTCCCGGCGAACATCACGAGCGTCAGGAACGTGACGAGGACTTTCTTGCCAAAGCCACCGGACCCGGCCTTGCGAAAGTGATAGAAATACAGGGCCAGCGCCGACAGGGCCACGCCGGCCATCGCCTTGCGCGAGCCTGAGGCCGCCACGATGTAAAGGCCGCAGGCGATCGCCGTGACGCCCACCGATTTCAGCAGGACGTTGCGATATCCCATCAGGCACGCGACCGCGCCGATAATGACGATGACGCCGAAGATGCCGAAGTTGTTGGAATTGTTAATGAGCGTGCCGCTGGCCCGCGCAGCGTTGCCCGCATCCTTGGAGGATTGGGCGATGGCGCGGGTAATCGTATCGATGCCCGTTGCGACGATGACGAATCCCGCGATACAAAGGAGCAGGCAGCAGACAAGAAAGTCGTTTCGCGTCCTCGTGCACTGCGACGCGACCCAGGTCACCAGGGCGACCTTCAGGATGGTCTTGAAGAGCGTCATGAAATAGGGCGTATTGATCGTCACGCTGAGCCCGGTACCGCACCACAGGGCGAACAACACATAGAGCAGGACGGGCGCGCTCCAGCGAAGGGGCTGCCCCTTGAACATGACGCCAATGACGATCCACCCGACGCCCAGCGTCAATCCGATCACCTGCGGGACCCATGACAAACCTTCGCCGGCGGCGCTCATCATCGCGACCGAGGCGAGATACATTCCCGTCAGGACGCCCAGCACACCTGGAAACCGCCCGGGGGCCGGCTGCAGCGCCGCCTCTGCGGCTGCAAACCGGGCGCGGTCGGACCCCGTCATCACGGTGGCGTGCGTAGCGCCGTATCCGGTCATATTCGTCATGGGTGCAACTTACAGAGTCAATCTCGCGGATTCAGTGCGCACCGGGGCGTTGTTCCCCGTGGTGAATCCACGTTACTTGAATATCGGTCATTCCTCGGCATCGCTGCGACCTTCCATCGGCGCCGCATCATCGGAATCGCGCCGCTGGCCCTCGGCGGTTCGCGACAGGCGCTTCGGCGCCAGATCGATGATGCGAAAACCACCGGCCGGCACGACAACGAGCACCGCGCCGTCACGTGATTCAAGCGACTGCCCGGTCAGTGCATCCGAGGCGGACTTCTCGTCACCGACCGCCGCACATCGGATCGTCACTTCGCGGTCGGCGGGATCGAGGTAGCCCGAGTCCACGATGGTGACCCGATAACCTATTCCGCCGAGTTCCTGAACGCGCGCGAAGGCGTCGCCTTCGATGACGATCGGTCGGTCAGCGTTTGCCGCGTCCATCTCGCGTGCCACGTCGCTCGTCGACACATCGGGCTTGCACACGCCGTCGAGATACCAGTCGGCGCCATTGGTAGACCACGCCGGTGAATTCCCGCGAGCGGCGCCGGCGGCGGCGGTCAGGGGAACGATCAACGGAAAGGCGCCGCCGGTCGGCGGAATAAATCCCAATCCCTTGCGATGCTGACCAAAGAAGATGCGACTGACCGAGTCCGCCTCGCAGGGCGCTGCGCCCCAGATGCCTTCGAGGCGGCCGAACGGACCGGCGTTTCCCGATCTTCGCGGATCCCAATCATCATTGTTGTGCAAGTTGACAAGATCGCGCACAAACTGACGATCCGGCTCGCGCATCCAAATGGGCGCAGCGGCAAGGCCCGCCTGATCGTCGGCGGCGGGCGGAATCAGGAGTCCCTTTCCCAGCAGATCGATCAGTATGCCGATGCTGTCTTCGCCGACGGCGTTCAGTCCAAATGCGTCCGACTTGGAGCGATAGTCGTAGCGATAATCAAAATAGGTCGCCCCGAGCAAGGCCTGAACGAGCTGCCGCCGGAGGAATGGATGGCCGGCCATGATCGATTCGGTTTGCCAGTACCTGCTCCAGCACGGCTCGTCGTGAACGGATCGCGCGGCCCATTCCCGGACGGCGCCGCAGGAGAAAAGACCGGTCCGCGCCGCCAGATTCAACTCCGGACAGCGGGAGTTCGTGTCCTCGACGCTGGGCACGAGGACGTCGGCGTAAGTCCCGTCCGCCAGCGATGCGAATCGCTTCATGGCGGGAATGACCATCCACCATGCGTGCTTTTCCACGAGGAAGGCCTTCTTGCCCGAGTGCTTACAGATATCCATCAGCGGATACCAGTAGTCCGTCATGAAGCGTCCGAGTTCCTCCGGCGATCCGTCGTCTTCGCTGCTGAGAAAGCCGAGGCACGTCCGGGGGCATGCGCGGACAATCCGCTCCACCGAATCGAGCGATACGAATGATTGGCAGCCGTGGCCGACGTCGAGGACGAATGGAATGCCCGCCACTTCGCACATTCGCAAGAGCGTGACCAGCACCGCCGGCGACAGCGCGATCCGGCTCCGCCTGACGGCCCGAGGAGCTTCGCCGGCGAGATCATCGGTGGCCGCGGTGAGTCTGATGGCGAAGGTGACGTGTGGATAGGGAAACCGCTGGCGGAATCCGCGAATGACGTCGAAATGAGAGCGCAGTTTCGCGGGAGTATTAGGTGCGCCGCTCGTGATGAAGTGCAACGTCGGCCGAACGTCCGGCCTGTCGTTGCGGATGGCGCGAAGCTGCCGTCGAATGGCGGCCAGATTATCGGAGACCTGTTTGATGCGTCCCCGCGGCTGAATCCCCGCGAACGCGCGCCGCCAATGCTCGCCGAATCGGACGCGATAAATCTGATCATCACCGTTGGGAGACGAAGCCAGGAGGATGGATCGAGGGTGTCGATCGCCGCCACTACTTGCGATATTCGCAAAGGCCGTCGGTGCATCGGACTTTGACTTGACCTTCCCGTTTCGATCGAAAAGGACGAGTCGATTCGCATTCAGGGCAACGATCTCGGGCAGTTCGTCGCCGTCCACGTCCATGACAACCGTGGCCGTGTGCGAGCCGCCGGCGGCGCCCTTCAGGTCAAGCCATTTTCTGTGCTTCCAGAGCAGTGGGCCCGTCGCGTCGAGAACGCGCAGCTCATTTTCATTGTAAAAACTCCCGCCGAGGATGATCTCGCACCGCGAGTCCCCATCGAGGTCGGCGACGGTCATGGAATACGGACGATAGGTACCGTTCCTGCCGACTGAATCGCCCCGATCCATCAATCGCTGCCGCCAGATGACATCGAAGCTCGTCGCGCCGAGGGCCTCAATCTTGCCCGGGTGATAGCCCAGCACGATTTCGTCCTGTCCGTCGCCATCCAGATCACCGGTTCCGATCAACCGGACAACGTGGCGGCGCGGGGACCTGGCGAGCAGAGCGCCCGATGCATCGAGCATGTAAAGGTCGCGATCGACCCCGCCTGCCAGCACTCGGGTCTGTTGCCCGACGGACAAGACGGCGACCTGATAGAGCGGTCCCATGGCCGCGTAGGTCCAAAGTAGCTTGCCATCATGGCCGATGACGTAGAGGCGCCCATCCGCCGATGCGACGAGCGTCTCGGCGCGACCGTCACCGTCGAGGTCGGCTACGCTCATATCGAACGGAAACGCGCCGGTGGGGTATTCCCAGAGCTGTTCGAAGTCACCATCGCCGCGGCGGGCGATCACTCTGCCGTCGTAACAGGCGTACACGAGTTCGTCGCGACGGTCGCCGTCCGTGTCACCGGCGGCGACGTGCCAGGCGTTTCCGGCGGCGGCGATTCGAGTCACGTCGGCAACAGCGACCGATGCCGATGCAAGCCATGCAACGGCAATCGCCATTCCACTCTGGAGCCAAATCGACATGGGTATTCGAGAAATCCTCGTCAAGCGCGACCCGAAGATGCCTGAATCCGTCACGAACGACGCACGCCCGCAACGCTATCCGACGGGCAATTGATCCACCTGCACCCGGCGGCTCAGCGCGGAGGCCGCACGGGCTCTGACTCTTTGCGCAAATGAAGCGAATCGATGGCGTTCCTCCCGGCTGAGGGCAAAAGCAAGAACGAGAGCGAGAAACACGATCTCGCCGACGGCCACGGCGGTGATGAACTGCCACCATCGCTGGGAGCCAATCCCCATGGCCACGGCCGCGGTGACCGATGCCGCGACGGCGCCGAGCAAGACCGGACCGGCGAACACGCGCATCGACGTCGAGAGGAGCGGCTGCCTGGTGACCCGCGCGGCGTACCCGAAGAGGATGATGCCCCCGAGCACCTGCGATCCGTAGGCGCAGATGACCACGCCTTCCAGATTCGCCGAGACAGTCTCCACGAAAATGTAAGCGGCCAGCAGCCCGATGGCCCCGCGCAGGAATACGAGGGGGCCCGTGAAGCGCACCTTGCCGAGCCCCATCAGAATCTGCTGGCTTGTCGACGAGGGTGACAGCAGGATGAGGGAGATCAGGACGATATACAGGACGCGATGGAGTCCGAGGAATTCTTCACCCACCCAGAGTCGCAGACCTGAAGCGGCCACGGTCAATGGAACGAGGCAAATGGCAACGGCCATGACCACGCCGAACTTGGCGGCGGCGACGAAGAGCTTGGCGATGTGTTCGCTCGAGTTGGCGGCGTCGAGCGCACTGACGGCGGGCGTCAACACACTGGACACATTCGTCAGCAACATATAGAGGAGTCGGCGGACCGTCAGGACAATGGCCAACCCGCCCAGCTCCCGCATGCCGAGCCGCTTGCCCACGAAGAAGACGAATCCCTGTGCCGCGAGCATATTCCCGGCGACCATGAGAAGACTTCCCGTGGACAACGCCGCCACCAGTCGGAGCATTTGCAGGTCGACGCAGCGCATCGACATTCGCAGGTGACTCGCCCGTTGACGCAGCGCCCAGCGACACAGGAGGGATTCGGCCAGACTCGCCGCCAACTGCGATCCGACGAATAACGTGACGCTTCCATACCCCAGCTTGAAGAGTACGATGACGACGATGGCCCGGGCGATCATCGTTGATGCCGTGAAGATCCCGACCAGGTCATATCGCTGGAAGGCGCCCAGAGTCTTGTTGTATACCAATAGCGGCGCGCCGAGGGCGATCCACGCGATCAGGAGCGATGACGCCCGGTGGCCGTCTGCGATCTGGATCGGCGATAATCCCTCCCCGCCGATCAGCCAATTCCGCAGTGCGAAGACGACGCAGGCGCCGCATGATCCGATGAGCGCAAACCCCCAGAGCGATGCGTTGAAGGTCCGATTGATCCGGCCGGAGTCCGGGTCGGCCCGATCGTGGGGAATCAGTCGCTCCAGGGCGCGGCCGACGATGTTACTCCCGAGTTGAAAAACGCCCCAGATGGCGAACAGCAGGCTCGCCAGGCCGAAGCCCTCCCGGCCGAGATCATGGACCACGACGGGAACGACGATCAACGACGCCACCGCGGATACGATCGACAGGGCGTAGTTCGAAGCGGTGTTGACGATCAGTCGGTCGGCTTGGCGCATGACTATTCAGACCTGCCCTGAGCATTCCCCTGGCCGCCGTCGGCCGCGCCGCCCCTGAGCCACTTGACGAACTGTACCAATCCCGTTTCCAGCGGCGTCGAGGGCTGATATCCCAATTCGGCTGCGGCCAGACTCACGTCCGCATAGGTCTGGTCGACGTCACCGGGCTGCGGCGGCAGGCGATGGATCAACGCTTTCTTGCCGAGCGCCGCCTCGATGGCGGAAATCAAATGGCTCAACGAGACGGGGCGAGACTCACCGAGGTTGTAGATGTGATAACCCCCGGCGCGGTCGATGGCCGCTAGGACACCGGCGAGAATGTCGTCGATATAGGTGTGGTCGCGCTTCATGCTCCCGTCGCCGAAGACCGGGATGGGCTTGCCGGCCTCGATCAGTCGAGCAAACTTGTGAATCGCCAGGTCGGGCCTCTGTCGTGCGCCGTACACCGTGAAGAAACGCAGGCAGGTGATGTCCATATCGAAGAGGCGGTGATAGGCATGGCATAGCAGCTCGCCGGCCTTTTTGGTCACCGCGTATGGCGATATCGGAAAGTCGACGTTGTCCGCCTCGCTGAAGGGCACCTTCCTGTTGTTGCCGTAAACGCTCGAGCTGCTCGCGAAGATCATCCGCCTCACGCGGCGCTTGCGCATGGTTTCCAGGAGCACATTCGTGCCGCGGATGTTCACGTCCTGATAGAGAAGCGGCTGCTCGATGGACGGCCGAACGCCGGCGCGTGCCGCGAGATGGACAACGAGGTCGATGCCGTCCGCCATCGCGCCGTCGATGGACATCTCGTCTCGAATGTCGGCCTCGATCAAACGAAAGCCGCTGCTCTTGAGGCACTCGGTGAGGTTTCGACGCTTGGCGGCCGGATCATAAAACGGATCGAAGGAATCCAGCCCGACCACGGTGCGGCCCGCGGCCAGCAGCCGTTCGCAGAGGTGCGAGCCGATGAACCCGGCGGCGCCGGTGACGAGAATCTTCTTCACGAACGTGGCTCCTCAAACCGCGCGGATGGTCGGCCTTCCGACGCTGTGGTATTCGAATCCCTGCTTTTTCATGAAGCTCGGGTCATAGAGGTTACGGCCGTCGAACACGACCGGTCGCGAAAGGCGCGATTTCATCAACTCGAAGTCGGGCGTGCGAAACTCCTGCCAGTCGGTGAAAATCACCAGCCCGTCGGCGCCCTTCAGGGCATCGTAACCGTCGTCGTGGTAGGTGATCCGAGCGTCGCCCAGTTGGGACCGCGCATTGTCCATCGCCTCGGGATCATGGGCCCGGATGGTCATCCCGCTGCGCATGAACATCTCGATAGCGGTCAGGGCGGGGGCCTCGCGGACGTCGTCGGTTCGACTCTTGAATGCCAGCCCCCAAACGGCGAGGGTCGTCGCGGCGGGATCCGGCGCATAGACGCTCAACACGCGCTCGGCGAAAAGCCGGCGCTGCTTTTGATTGGTTTCGTGCGCGGCGACGGAAATCAATGGTGTGTAGTCCGCCTCGCGTCCCATGCAGATCAGTGCGCTGACGTCCTTGGGGAAGCAGGAGCCGCCGTAACCGACGCCGGGAAAGAGAAAGGCATCGCCGATCCGGGCGTCCGAGCCGACGCCGGCGCGCACCAGCTCGACGTCCGCCCCGTACCGCTCGCAGAGATTGGCGATCTCGTTCATGAACGAGACTTTCGTGGCCAGCAGGGCGTTGGCGGCGTACTTGGTCAGCTCGGCGCTGGCGGGGTCCATCACGTAAATCCGCTCGCGCTTCCGCATGAACGGCGCGTAGAGTTGTTTGACGATCTCCACAACCGCCGGATTCGTCGTGCCGATCACGACGCGGTCCGGCTTGGTGAAATCGTCCACGGCCGCGCCTTCTTTCATGAACTCGGGATTGCTGACCACGTCCACGGGATGATCCGTCTTCGACGCCACGACCTGGGCGATCTTCCGGTGGGTCCCGACGGGCACGGTGCTCTTGGTGACGATGATCCGGTATCCGTCCATCAGCGCCCCGATCCGCTCGACGACGCCCAGCAGCGCGGAGAGGTCGGCGCTGCCGTCGTCGGCCTGGGGCGTGCCCACCGCCAGAAAGATGACGACGGAATGGGCGACGGCGTATTCGAGGTCGGTCGTGAATTCCAGGCGGCCGGCCTTGGCATTGCGGTGCACGATCTCGGCCAGACCCGGTTCGTAAATGGGGACTTCCCCGTTCTTGAGCATGGCGATCTTGCGTTCGTCGACGTCCACGCAGATGACGTGATTGCCGACGTCGGAAAAACAGCAACCCGCCACCAGCCCCACGTAACCCGTTCCTACAACGCTTACCCGCATTGCCGTTCTCCTAGCCGAATGGCGCTCTGCCCTGAGACATCCGGTGTTCCGGGCAGACTCCGTCCCCGTCAACCGCGCCCCCATGTCACGCGGAATTGATTGCTATACAGAGACTTGCGCTCTATTCAATGGGTCGGCGCAGGCCCCCATGATATCGGCTCCAGCGCGGGTTCACTACATCTTGACGAATCTGGAGGCCCATGCAAAACCGGATATGCGGTTCTACGGCCCATCGTCGCCCGTTGTTCCGGGCAAGCCGCACGGGCGCGGCCGGGAGGAAAGGGGCTTGGCGACATCAATCTCGGCGGGCGAAAAGGTCCGGCGTCGGGACGCGATCGTGTTGATAGGAAAGGGACACGTCACCGCCATCCATCGTCGTTCGTCCCATATAACGGGCATTCCACCGGGATGCGATGGCGGCGCGAAGGGTCCCAGCGCTGAGCCAGGCCCAGATGCGCCGGATTCGAAAGATCGCGGGTGGAGTCAGTCCGCCACGGCTTCCAGAAGTTCGTCGGCGATCTCGAGAATAACGGACTGACCGAGCGCCTGGACATTCAGGACGAGCCGAATCGCGGAAACACGTCGGACGACGACGCCTTCGAGCCCTTCAAACGGTCCGTCGATGACGCGCGCCCTTTGCCCGACCGCCAGTTTGTTGTTGTGGATCAGGTCGGCACCGGCGGCCAGTGCGCGGGCGACCTGGCGCAGTTCGCGAACGAGTTGATCCTGTGCGGGCGGCACTATGATCTGTGCGACGCGATTGGTGCGCAGCGCCCGGCGGCGTTGTTCGTCCGTGCCGTTGAAAAAGAGGTATCCCGGGAACAGGGGCACGCGGCTTTGCGACAGCCGGCCGGTTCTCTTGCTTCGCGTGCGCCTGGGAATCAGGGGCAGAAAATAATGGATTCCAAACGCCGCCAGATCGGTGGCCAGGGATTTTTCCTGGCGCGGCCTGGTATGCGCGGCCCACCAGGCGGCGTTCTCGACGATCGGGACCACGAGGTCCGGCGAACCGTCGAGGTCGGCCGCCGGGCCATCGACGTTCGCACTGATCGGAGGATCGGTCATTTGGAATTGAACAAATGGAACCGCGGCGTCGCGCCGGCGATCACACCGAGGCATGCACGGCACCTCGGAGTTGTACCAAAGGATTTCCGTCCGGTATAATCGTCGGTCCGCCCGCAGTCCAGCGCGAGGGATTCCCGATTGATCGTCCGTACACCGTGACCGATAGAGGACTCATGACGCCCCAGCCGAAGCGGCCGAACATCGTCATGCTGGTCCTCGACAGCGCGCGCTACGATCGACTCGGGATTCACGGATACGGCCGCCCCATCACGCCTTGCATCGACGCCCTGGCGGCGGAAGGCCTGGACTATACCAACGCCAATTCTCCGGGCGGGTCGACGCGCCCGTCGATGGGGTCGAATTTCACCGGGCTGTTTCCGCAGGCATACGGCTTTGCCGACGACAAATTCCCCGATGAGAAGCATACGATGGTCGCCGAGCGGCTTCGCGGCGCCGGCTATCAGACGTTCGTCTACAGCAGCAACGCGTACGTTAGTCCGGCGACGGGATACACGCGCGGATTCGACACGGTCCTGTACCTCAATCGCGGGAATGCCCTGCGCGTGATTCGACCGTCCGTCCTCCTGCGCAACGGCCTGACGATTCTCAAGAGCCGGTTGCGACCCGACGCGAGCTACAGCGTCTCGTCGGATCTGTTGTTGGATGAGGCCCTGGCGGCGCTGGACGCCCGCGGCCGCGAAGACCCGCCGATGTTCTTTTACATCCACATGGACGTGCATCATCCGTACCTGTCCGACCGGCGGTATCTGAGGCCGTTGCTGGAAGCGGGGATCGACTCGGCCACGATCCGAGAGGTTGAGCACGTTCAGAAGACAGAGCCGATGATGCACGCCTTCGCGAGTGCGGACATTCCCATCGAGAAGCGCCGCCGCTACTGGTCGGTTCTGCGATCGATGTACGACGCATCGTTCAAGAAGTGCGACGATCAGCTCGCCGCGGTGTTCGCCGTGCTCCAGCGCCGCGGTCTCTACGACAACAGCATGATCGTGGTCACCAGCGACCACGGAGAATTGATCGGCGAGCGCGGCGATCAGATGGATCACGGCATGTTTCCCTACGACGAGGTCATGCGCATTCCACTCGTGATCAAGTATCCGCGCGAACTCGGCCGCCGGGGATCGACCGACCGCCTCACGAGCACGATCGATCTCGTCCCGACGTTTTGCGAATTGGCCGGCATCGAGCTTCCGGATGACCAGACGCAGGGCATCTCGCTGCTGGGTGACGGCGAGCACGAATTCGTCGTCCAGCAACGGCAGAATTTCCACCGCATCTCGTTCGAGGACTTCAAGCGGAGGTTCCCGCACGTGGACCTCGACTGGCTGAATCTCGGCCACGTCGTCGCCTGGAAGGACCGCCGCCACAAGTTCGTCTGGACGTCCAAGGGGCGGCGATTTCTCTTCGATCTCCAGAACGACCCGGGTGAACTGAAAGACCTGGCCGCCACCGAGACCGCGACGCTCGATGCGTATCAGGATCGTTTCGACGCCTGGCGCGATGGGCTCCAGGTGACCGTGGGGTCCGCCGAGCCGGAATATGACGCCGCCGTCATGGACCACCTGCGCCGCCTGGGATACGTCGAGTAGCCCCGCTTCCGGGATCGGATGATCCACGGCGCCGGCCCTTTCCGATCCTATTAGCAGTTTTGCAAATACGATTCGACCGTCCGGCGGAGTCCCTCGTCCAGCGAGACCCGCGCTTCAAACGCGAAATGTTCTCGGGCCCGCGACGTGTCGAGACGGCGGCGCGGCTGGCCGTCCGGTTTCGTGGTATCCCACTCGATGTCGCCGGAATAGCCGACGGCGGACTTGATCTTCTCAGCCAGCTCGCGAATCGTGATCTCCTGGCCCGAGCCGACGTTGACCGGGTCGGCGCCGTCGTAGCGCTTCGTCGCCGCCACGATGGCCCGGGCGCAATCCTCGACGTGCAAGAATTCGCGGCTGGCATTGCCGGTTCCCCAGCAGGTCACCTGCCGCTCGCCGCTGTCCTTCGCCTCGACGAACCTGCGAATCAGCGCGGGGATCACGTGGCTCGTCTCGCGATCGAAATCGTCACCCGGCCCGTAGAGATTGACGGGCAGGAGATAGATGCCATTCAGGCCGTATTGCCGGCGATACGCCTGAAGCATGACCAGCAGCGATTTTTTAGCGATGCCGTACGGAGCGTTGGTCTCCTCGGGGTAGCCGTTCCACAGGTCGTCCTCGCGGAACGGGACCGGCGTGTCGCGGGGATAGGCGCAGACCGTCCCGACCTGCACGAACTTTTTCACGCCGGCGAGCCGGGCACCTTCGATCAGGTGCAGGCCCATCGCCATGTTGGCGTAAAAATATCGGCCGGGATTTTGCTGATTCGCCCCGATGCCGCCGACCTCCGCCGCCAGGTGAATGACCACCGTAGGCCTCATCTGCTCGTACATGCGGGCCACGGCATCGGCGCGCGTCAGGTCGAATTCGCTTCGCCGCGGAACGAGTATCCGCTCCGGAACTGCCCCTTCCCGTTTCAACGCCTCCACGACGAACCGGCCGAGAAAGCCCGCCCCGCCGGTGACGACGATTGGCTCATATTCAAGCTCGGTCCCGGACATGCAATTGCCGTCACCGATTCATGGCCGAGATTGATCAGCGAATCTCGATCGCCTCATGCCGATCGCGAGCGCCTGCCCGCGAGCAATCCTTCCACGCTCACGTCTTCGTCAACGTCGGGCCAATGGATCCCCTCGCCATCACCCAACAGCTCAAACTTGCCGCGCTGTTCCACCGTCGCGCGGACCAGTCTGGGAAACCGGACAAGGGGCACGGCGATTTTTCGGCCGTCAACCAAAGTGACGATCAATTCATCGTCCGTCACTTGAACTTGTGAAGCAAGCGGTGTGGTTTCAACTACCGAAGAATTCATTCCATGCCTCCAGGAATCTCTGTTGATTCTCCTGAACCAAGGCCTCGACCCGTCGCAGTTCGTGAGCCGGAAGACCCTTGGACTTAGCCAGCGATACGGGATTCAACCAGAATTTTGCCAGTGCCCGGTCCCGTTGCACGTGTATATGAGGCGGTTCGCCACCTTCATTCCCTTAAAAGAAAAAACGATACGGACCGATGCGAGCAACCGTCGGCATTGACGCATTATACGCAAAGCACTATCGCCAGACACTAGGGGCCGATATCAGGTCTAGCGAGTCGCCCTGTGCTCCGCCAGCATTCGCTCTTCTCTCGCCAGCGCCGTATCGTGCTCGACCATCATCCGGACCAGTTCCTCGAACCCCACGCGCGGCGACCAGCCCAACTCGGTCCGGGCCTTCGTCGCGTCGCCGCAGAGATGATCGACCTCCGCCGGCCGCAGGTAACGCGAATCCATTTCGACGTGCTTTTGCCAATCGAGCCCGACCAGCCCGAAGGCCGCCTCGACGAACTCTCTCACTGTGTGCACCTCTCCCGTGGCGATCACGAAGTCGTCCGGCCGCTTCTGCTGGAGCATCAGCCACATCGCTTCGACGTAGTCTCCTGCGAAACCCCAGTCGCGCTGCGCGTCGAGATTGCCGAGATACAGCTTGTCCTGAAGCCCCTCCTTGATGCGGGTCGCGGCGCGGGTGATCTTGCGAGAGACGAACGTCTCACCTCGTCGCGGGCTCTCGTGATTGAAAAGGATGCCGTTGCAGGCGAACAGGCCGTACGCCTCGCGATAATTCACCGACTGCCAGTACGCGTACGCCTTGGCGCAGCCGTAGGGGCTGCGCGGGTGCAGTGGCGTCGTCTCGCGCTGCGGCGTCTCGATGGCCTTGCCGAACATCTCGCTGCTGGAGGCCTGATAGAAGCGCGCGGGCAGGCCCGAGTCGCGGAGGGCTTCGAGGATTTGCAACGTCCCGACGGCCCCGGCCTCGACGGTATAGACCGGCTGATCGAAGCTGAGCCGCACGTGCGACTGGGCCGCGAGGTTATAGATCTCGTCGGGCTCGACCGCGTGGATAACGTTGCGCAGCCCCGCCCCGTCGGTCACGTCGCCGTAATGCAGGAAGAGCATGGCCTGGCGGTCGTGGGGGTCGCGGTAGAGGTGGTCGATGCGATCGGTATTGAAGCTGCTCGACCGCCGGATAAGACCGTGGACCTCGTAGCCCTTGGACAGGAGAAGTTCAGCCAGGTAGCTGCCGTCCTGACCGGTGATTCCCGTGATGAGCGCCTTCTCGGCCATGGAACCATCTTAACCTCGCCCAACGAATGGGGGCATCGAGGTTCGCGGAGTTCTTAATCGCACCAGCATTTGTCGGCGCGGAGCCAATCCCCGTTTCACCGGGCCGCGCAACGGCCCCCACGGAGGGGGGCCGCTACATGTAGCGTCCGCCCTCCGTGGCGGACGTCATGACGATTCCGCGTAAACAGCACTGCGTGGCAGACGCCTTCGCCGCACGACGTTCCCTGACGAACGACAAATTCATTCCGAGCAAATCGTCCGACCTATCCGTCGGGGCGCATTCCCATGCCACACCGGCCCCCACGGCAGGTGGCCCTTCCTCGGCCCCCACGGAGGGGGGCCGCTACGTGTAGCGTCCGCCCTCCGTGGCGGACGTCATGACCATTCCGCGGAAACAGCGCTGCGCAGCCGATGACATGACAGATCTGTGCGGGTGGGCCTACCTCGGCCCCCACGGCAGGTGGCGCTTCCTCGGCCCTCACGGCAGGTGGCGCTTCCTCGGCCCCCACGGAGGGGGGCCGCTACGTGTAGCGTCCGCCCTCCGTGGCGGACGACGAACGCTCCGGCAACGCAAATCGAACGCCCGCGTGATGGGCGACTGGTGAACGATTGAGTACAATCGAGTTTTAAGTTGCGGATAGCGGATCGTCGAGCGACACACCGAGGGTACGGCGTTGTCATTGCAGACGCCGGTGTAGTCTTGAGGAATCGCGATGGATCGCCATGGCCGTCAGCGGGTATCCGACCTGCGAACCTATGGGCATTCGCGGGCCGTGCGCTGGGACCGCTACAACTACCGGGATGATGCAGTGGTTCATCTCACGCTCTGCACGAATCGCGGCGCACCGTTCGATGTCGATCGCACGGCGCAAATGATCTGCGATGCCGTCGTTAAATCCTGCGAATTGAAGGATTATTGTCTATTCGGATACTGCCTGATGCCGGACCATTTGCATGTGCTATTGTCGCCCGGTGACTCCGGGATAGGAATTGACAAATGGCTCAATGCATTCAAGAGCTTCACGACGCATGCGTACATGAAACTCGGAGGCCATCCGCCCCTCTGGCAGCGCTCGGCCTATGACCATGTCTGCCGCAAAGGCGAGACGGCAGAAACGGTCATGCGCTACATCGCAGAGAATCCGGTGCGCAAAGGTCTTGTGCAGGATTGGCACGACTGGCCATGGACACGGGTCTTTGTCGACCTCTAACTTCTAGGTGCCGGCGGCCTGTAGCGTCCGCCCTCCGTGGCGGACGTCATGACCATTCCGCGTAAACAGCGCTGCGCAGCCGATGACATGACAGATCTGTGTAGGTGGGCCTACCTCGGCCCCCACGGCAGGTGGCGCTTCCTCGGCCCCCACGGAGGGGGGCCGCTACGTGTAGCGTCCGCCCTCCGTGGCGGACGTCATGACCATTCCGCGTAAACAGCGCTGCGCAGCCGATGACATGACAGATCTGTGTAGGTGGGCCTACCTCGGCCCCCACGGCAGGTGGCGCTTCCTCGGCCCCCACGGAGGGGGGCCGCTACGGGGCGATCGCTGCTCGAGTTGCACCTGATCGGATCAATCGGCCAATTGCGCGAAGATCTCGGCGATGCGCTCGGCGGCGCGGCCGTCCCAGAGTTCGGGACGTCGCTTCGTGACCGATCGGTTCGCCATCGTTTCATCATACGCCGAGATGATGGCGGCCGCCTCGGGCTTGATGAGGCGATTGGTGCCCTCGGTGATGGTCACTGGCCGCTCGGTGTTCTCGCGCAGGGTCAGGCAGGGCACGCCGAGGATCGTCGTCTCCTCCTGAATGCCGCCGGAATCCGTCAGGACCAACGCCGCTTCGGACAGGAGCTTGAGGAAATCGAGATACCCCAGCGGCTCGGGCGTGAGCAGCGGCGGCATGGCGGCCAGGCGATCGCCGAGGCCAAGGGCGGCGATGTTCTTTCGCGTCCGCGGGTGCATGGGAAAGACGATGGGCATGTCGCGCGTGATCCGCTCGAAGCCGTCGAGGATCGCGCCGAGCGTCGCGGCGTTGTCGACGTTGCTTGGTCGGTGCAGGGTCACTGCGGCGTAGCGCCCGGGGGTCAGCTTCAGGTCTTCGAGAATGTGCGACGCGTCGGCCCGCTCGCGGTTTTTCATCAGCGTATCGATCATCACGTTGCCGACGAAATGGACCTTGCCATCGGCGATGCCCTCGCGCCGAAGGTTGTCGAGCCCGCTCGGCTCGCTGACCAGCAGCAGATCGGAAATCGAGTCGGTCAGCAGCCGGTTGATCTCCTCGGGCATCGTGCGGTCGAAGCTCCTCAGGCCCGCCTCGACGTGCGCCACTTTGACGCCGAGCTTGACCGCGACGAGGGCGCAGGCGATGGTGCTGTTCACGTCGCCGACGACGACGACCCAATCGGGTCGCCGCTCGAGGACGACGGGCTCGAATCGGCGGATGATCTCCGCGGTCTGCGCCGCGTGCGAGCCGCTTCCGACGTCGAGATTGATATCCGGCTCGGGAATGGCCAGGTCGACGAAGAACAGCTTGCTCATGCGCTCGTCGTAGTGCTGGCCGGTGTGTACGATGGTCGTCGCAATCCGGCCGGTGCGCTCAAAGGCCTCGACGATGGGCGCGATCTTCATGAAGTTCGGCCGAGCGCCGCAGACACAGATGACTTTCAGCATGGATTACGCCCCACCGCTGAACTCTCGGCTCGCCAAGGCCATGTCGGTAAGCGTAATGACGCCCGTGAGTTTATGCCAACGATGCTCCGATCGATCGAACCGAGCGTCCCATAAGGGGCAGCCCGGCGCGGCGCGGCGCGACGCGGTACGGCGCTGCGCAACTCGGCGGTTTGGATGAGCGATGAGGGTTTGGCCGAAGATCTTGATCTGTGTCGCGCTGCCGGTCGCCACCGGTGGAGCATGTCAATCCTCACGGTCCTCGGCGCCAGCCGCCGGCGGCCATCCCGCGCCGACCGCCGAACGCGACGTCTCCACAGGCGAGGCATCGGCCACACCGTCCGCGGACAAGGCGTTGCAACGTGCTACGGACGGCCCCCGGGATGCCGTGACAATTCTCGGCCGCGACGAGATCCCCACCGATCGGCGGCGGTATCCCTACAACCACGCCGCGACGATCGGGCAGGGTCCCGACGGGGAGCTACTCGTCGCCTGGGGGGCGGGCTCGCGCGAGCTGGGGCCCGACACGGTGATCCTGCTGTCGCGGCGGCCCGCCGCGGGAGGATCGTGGTCGACGCCGATCGTCGTCGCCGACAAGCCGAATTTCGCGGACGCCAATCCGGTGCTGTTCGTCGATGACCGCGGCGTGGTCTGGCTTTACCACGTGGAGATGTACGGCCCCGAGTTCTGTACCGGCCGGATCGCCGCGCGATCCAGCTCCGACGGCGGCCAGACGTGGAGCCGGCCGAGCCGACCGCTGCCGGCGCTGTGCACGATGGTGCGGCATCACGTCTTGATCACGCGCGGCGGCCGCTGGGTTCTACCGGCGTATCAACAGGCGCTCTATCAATCGAATTTCTGGCTCAGCGACGATCGCGGCCGGACGTGGCGCGGCACCAAGCCGCTGCTGACGCTGCCGAGCAATAACCTGCAACCGGCCGTCGTCGAAATGGACGACGGGTCTCTGCTCGGCATGGCCCGGAGCACCGGGCCTGATTTCCATACGTGGCAGTTGCGGTCGTTTGACGGCGGACAATCCTGGGATGCGCGGCAGCGTTCTGAGCTGCCTAATCCGAACAGCGGCCTCGAACTGAGCCGCCTGGCGAACGGGGCGCTTCTGTTGTTTTTCAACCCGAGCCGCGACGAGCGCACGCCGCTGGCCGTGTCCATTTCTCGCGACGACGGGGCATCGTGGTCCGAGCCGCAAACCCTCGCGGACGGCCCGCCGCAGTTGTCATACCCTTCGGCCGTTCAGACCACTGACGGGACGATCCACCTCGTGTATTCGCACCGGCTGACATCGATTCGTCACGTTCACCTGTCGGTTCGTTGATTCCGGCGCGGCGCCTTCCCGCGGCGGCGTGAAACACCCGTCATGCCCCGGTCCACTCATCGCGCGCGGACCGGTTCGCCCCCGACAGGAATCCAGCCATTGGATGGGCGAAGGGGCGCGGGCGTTATTTGATGACCTGGATCGTCACTCGGTCGTGGGTCTGCTCGGTGATCTCGAACGACACGTCGGGCAACTTCAATTCCTCGATGCGTCCGACGAGAGTTTCCAGGTCGTACGACCAGTCGACCTCGACCTGGCAGACGTTGCTGACGAGTTCGCGGAGCTTGACGTTCTGCACGCCGTCGACCTGCATGAGCGCCGCGGCGAAGGCCTTGTAGTCGGTCCGCGAGCAGTTATCCAGCGTCAACTGACAAACCCGTCGGACGTTCTGCCGTTTGCGCCAGGCCTCGCCGACGTCGCGGAGGATGTTCGCCGCGTGCTGCTCGGCACAGCGGCGCAGGGCCTCGTTGCCGCCGGCGTTGTAATTGACCGTGGAGTGCGTCGCTGTATAGCTGTCCGACATGAGCAACTGGGCGCTGTCGGTGTGATAGGCCCGGACGTTGATCGTCGCGGACCATTTATAGACGGACTTGCCTGAAAGCTGGGTGCTGCCCGATTTGCGGGCGTCGGCGTTGCCCTTGATGACGACGTCCGCCTTGAAGGCCGCCGCCATGGCCGCCAGCTTGTTGACATCGTCATTCAAAGCCGCCAGGTTCAGATCGCGCTGCTTGACGTCGTCGATGGCCCCCTTGTCCATCAATTGCACGTCCTTATCGAGGAAGAAATTCTCCAGGATCGACTGCACGACGCCGCCGGGCCTGGGCTTGATCAAATGGTTATCCACGTCGGCGTCTTCGATGACCACGACGACGCAGCGCGGATTGCCCTCGGCCTCGATCGTGTGCGCCAGGCGGGCCCATTCCTGCTCGAAGCTCGCCGTCGAGACATGGGCCCGGACCGTGCAATAGCTGATGCCGCCCTCGACGCGCGTCGACACGATCTCGAAGCTCTCACAGTATCCGACGGTGAACTGCATCGCCTTGTCATAGATCGCCTGGTAGTTCTGCGTTTGCGTCATGCCGCTGATGAACGCGCCGCACGCTTCCTCGACGGCGCGGCGCAGGGCGTCCTGCTTGGCCTGCTCCATGGCGTTGGCATTGGCGCCGGAGGCGCGGCCCTCCCGGGTCACGATCTTGACGTCGCCGGTGGAGGCCCTTGCCGCGGCGAAGGGGATGGGAGCTTGAAGCGCGGCGATCACGACGATGAATGTGAAGCGTATTGATTTCGACATGCCCTTCATGTTACCCCTGGGTACGGTCACGTCAAAGCGCCGCCACGGCGCTGCCGCGATGCGAGCCGGCCCGGCATCGTTGACCGGTCCAGTGGCGTTACTTCATCGAGAAGATAGGGTTATGACGTTTGCTGATTGGACCTCGACTTGATGAGGGGCCGGACCGGCTTGCCCGCCGCCGCGGGGGCGCACGCCTTGTTGCGGACGCAAAAAGTCCGTTATATTGTGGAGTTCGCGATCGGCGTTCGCCAGGATGTCGCACGCCGTCGCGCGAGGCAGGCGCATCGATCGCCTGTGCCGTGGACAGGACACCGATGGGGCGAACCGGAAGTTTCGGCGCGGTGACGCGGTTCGCCTGTCGGGTGACAACCTCCGTATCAGGGTGTGGCCGACGGCGCCACACCGGTTGGCGATTCGCGCGGAAGGGCGTCGCGCCGCTTCCTGCCGTTCGGGCCCTTGGGGCTCGGCGGTGCGAACGGCGGACGATTCCGCCAATTCCGTATCATCGCGTCGAAGATCGCCGGCCCTTTCCAGCGATTGGCAAGGACTGATGACCCGGCCGGATGCCGGCACGTGAGAAAAGATCATCTGGACGAAGGATATTGGACGCAGGAGACACGATAGTGACACCACGAGGAACGACGGGACGACGAATCGGGGGCATCTTGACGCTGATGGCGACGGTGGGCGTGCTGGGCCTGCACGGGACTGCATGGGCCCAGGACGACGCGGTCGGGGCCGCCAGCGGCTACACCGGCGCGATCCCGCCGGCCTGGTACATCGCGCCGATCATGGCCGCGGTGGCCTTGATCATGGCGATCAAGTTTTACTTTGAGATGAAGGCGGCCGACGAAGGCACGCCGCTGATGCAGGAAATCGCGAGCTACGTTCGCAGCGGCGCGAGGGCCTATCTGACGCGGCAATACAAGGTCGTGGCGATTGTCTTTGTCGTGCTCAGCGCGATCCTGGCATTCATGGCCTTCGTACTTCACGTTCAGCACAAGATCGTTCCCGTCGCGTTCCTGACCGGAGGTTTTTTCAGCGGCGTCTGCGGCTGGTACGGAATGAAGACCGCCACCCAGGCGGCGCACCGCACGACGGCCGGCGCGATGAAGAGTCTCAACGACGGGTTGACCGTCGCCTTTCGCGCCGGCGCGGTCATGGGCCTGATCGTCGTCGGATTCGGGCTCATCGACATTACCGGCTGGTTCTTCGCCCTGCACGTCGTCGCGCCGAAGCTCATCGACGGATTCCACATGTCCCTCAATGAAATCACCGTCGTCATGTTGACCTTCGGCATGGGGGCCAGCACGCAGGCCCTCTTCGCCCGTGTCGGCGGCGGCATCTACACGAAGGCCGCCGACGTCGGCGCCGACCTCGTGGGCAAGGTCGAAGCCGGCATCCCCGAGGACGACCCGCGCAACCCCGCGGCCATCGCCGACAACGTCGGTGACAACGTCGGCGACGTGGCGGGCATGGGCGCCGACCTGTACGAGTCCTACTGCGGCTCGATTTTGGCCACGATGGCCCTCGGCGTGGCGGCGGCGGCGGCCATTTTCGGCGGCGAGCCGGACGCCATGAATCAGGCGGCCATGCGGCTGCTGTGCGTGCCGATGGTGCTTGCGGGCGTCGGCATTCTTCTGTCGATCGTCGGAATCTACATGGTCAAGACCGAGGGCAACGCCGAAATGGGGGCGCTGATGAAGGCCCTGGCCCGCGGGATCAACGGCTCGAGCATCCTGATCGCCGTCGCGGCATTTGCCGTCTGCTATCTGCTGATCGGTCCCGGTTTTGGCGAGGCGCTGGCGGGCGTCGTCTGGTGGCGGGTCGCTCTGTCGGTCAACATCGGCCTGTTCGCCGGCGTCGCGATCGGCTGGTTCACGGAGTATTACACCAGCTACGAATACAAGCCGACGCAGGAGATCGCCGAGCAGGCACAGACCGGTGCGGCGACCGTCATCATCGCCGGCGTCGCCGAGGGGATGAAATCGACCTGGGCGTCTTTGACGATCATCATCATCGCGATTCTCGGCGCGTTCATCGCCGCCGGCGGCGGCATCGAGTTCGTGCTGGGGCTCTACGGCATCGGCCTGGCGGCCGTCGGCATGCTGGCGACCCTGGGCATCACGCTGGCCACCGACGCCTACGGCCCCATCGCCGACAACGCGGGCGGCAACGCCGAGATGTCCGGCCTGGAGCCGCACGTCCGCGAGCGAACCGATGCGCTGGACGCGGCGGGAAATACGACCGCCGCCACCGGCAAGGGATTCGCCATCGGTTCTGCCGCCCTGACGGCCCTGGCGCTGTTGGCCGCCTACGTCGAGGAGGTCCGCGTCGGCCAGGTCCGACAGGCCGAGGCGTACATCGAGCAACATTACCCCGAGGCCGCCAAGAGCGACGATGCGAATCTCAACGACGTTTACTACATCGGCTACGGCAAGTTCGCGCAGAAATTCAGACCCGGCACTTCGGAAACGTCTTATCGCGCCTACATGCTGCTGAATTACCAGGAAGTCCGCGGGACGATGGAAGGCGGCGAGCCGCTCTTGAAAATCGGCGATCAGCTACCCGTGGTCGAGTCGTCGAACAAGGACGAGGCGTGGGTCAGCGAAGTCGATCACGGCGGCCACACGCTAGAACTCGTTGCGACGAACCGCGCTTCGTTGAAGCAATACATGACCTTCTACGACGTGACGCTGATGAACCCCAAGGTCCTGTGCGGCATGTTCAGCGGCGTCTTGCTCGCGTTCCTTTTCTGCGCCCTGACGATGAAGGCCGTCGGCCGCGCGGCGTACAAGATGATGCTCGAATGCCGCGGCCAGTTCGCCAAGGTCAAGGAATATCTCATGCAGGAAAAGGGCATGAGCAAGGCGCAGGCCGACGACTGCGGGAACTGGCCCCGGAAGCAGGTCGAGTTCCGCGGCTCGAAGTTGCCCGACTACGCCAACTGCGTGGCCATCTCGACCGCCGGCGCCCAGCGAGAGATGGTCGTGCCGTCGCTGCTGGCGATCGTCATCCCGGTCTTCATCGGTCTGATCTTCGGCGTGCCGGGCGTCATGGGCCTGTTGGCGGGCGGCCTGACCAGCGGCTTCGCCGTCGCGATCTTCATGGCCAACGCCGGCGGCGCCTGGGACAACGCGAAGAAATACATCGAAACCGGTAAGTTCGGCGGCAAGGGCTCAGACGCCCATAAGGCCGGCGTCGTCGGCGATACGGTCGGCGACCCGTTCAAGGATACGTCGGGCCCGTCGCTGAACATCCTCATCAAGCTGATGAGCATGGTGTCGGTCGTCTTCGCCGGGCTGATCGTCAAGTACGCGCCGCAGATCGGCGGCGTGCTGGGCCTGTAGCCCGCCGGATTCGGCGGGTCAGGCCGGGGATGTCCGCGATTCGTCGCGGCGACTGCCACGGATATGATGCACAAGCATTCGGCCCGCGCGCACCAGGGGGTCCGCGCGGGCTGTCGCATTGAAAGGAGCGGGAACGGTCCATGCCGCGGAAGGCCATCCGAGCGAAACGAGTCAAGCAATTGGCGCGGCCCGGCGTCGCCGCTCTTGGGCCCGCCGAGCGCCCGCTCAAGACGCGCAGCGCCGAGGACGCCCGGGCGTTCGCGGTGGACGTGGCGCGTCTGCTTCACGATGACAAATGCGAGGACGTCGTCATCCTGGACTTGCGCGGGATCAGTCCGATCTGCGACTTTTTCGTCATCGGCAGCGGCACGTCGGACCGCCAGATCAGGGCGGTCGCCGGGCACGTCGAGGCCCTCGGCAGGGCCCGCGACGATCCGCCGTTCAGCATGACCGGCTACGACGACGGCAAGTGGGCGGTGATCGATTTCGTCGACGTGGTGATTCACCTGTTCGATCCCGAGCAAAGAGATTACTACGGTCTCGAAACGCTCTGGGGCGACGGCCCGCGCGTCGAGTGGAATCGCTGATCGTTCGCCCGGCGCACGGCCCGGCGCGGCGCGCGGCGCTTTGACCCCGGACTGCCGCCGCGGTTCACTACCGACATGAAGTCCCTGCTCGCGACGCTTCGTTCGCACGTCTTCGAGGCGATGTCCCGCGCGTTCGGCGCCGATGCCGAAGGCGCCGACCCGCTGGTGCGGCCGTCGGCAGATGCGAAATTCGGCGATTATCAATCCAACGTCGCCATGGGGCTGGCCAAACGGCTGGGCGCCAAGCCGCGCGAGGTCGCGGCCAAGATCGTCGCCGCGCTGTCGCCGGCGGCCCTGGAAATGATCGAACCGCCGCAGATCGCCGGGCCGGGCTTCATCAATCTCCAACTGAAAACGAGCCACCTGCAATCGGCGCTCAAAGCGATACCGCCCGCGCCGGGGAGCGAGGCAGATCAGAGCCGCGACCGTCTCGGCATCGACCCGGTCGCGGCATCGGAAAAGCAGACCGTCATCATCGACTACTCCTCTCCCAACGTGGCGAAGGAAATGCACGTGGGCCATCTGCGCAGCACGGTGATCGGCGACACGTTTGCCCGTGCCCTCGCTTTCGAGGGCCACGACGTCGTCCGCCAGAACCACCTCGGCGACTGGGGCACGCAGTTCGGCCGGATCATTCTCGCCCTGTGGCACATTTGCATGACCCGGCGGCGCGGGGACAACGCTTCCGGCCTTGGCGCACTCGCCGATCAGTTGCTGAGTCCCGAAACGCCGGAGGACGCGCGGCTCGCGCTGCTGAACCAACGACAGCGAATTCACCAGCAGGACCTTGACGCCGATCCCGAGGGCCGCGACTTTCACGATTTCATCAACGGATACGAGGCCGGATTCGATGAATTGCTGCCCGCCTATCGATTCGTGAATGCCGTCGAAAAGGCCGCGGAAGGCCGCGACCTGATCGTCCGCCAGCCCGGCGCCGGGCCATTGCCGCTGTCCGCCGTGTCGCGTCACGTGGCGGCGATGCTTCAAGGTAAGACGGGCCAGGACAACGAACAGGAGATGGCGGCGTGGAGGAAGGCCCGCCAGGCGACGCTCGCCGAGTGCGGCCGGATATACCGGCGGCTCAACGTGGTGCTCGTCGACGCCGATGCCCGCGGCGAGAGCTTTTACGAACCACTGCTTCCCGGCGTTGTCGAGGAGATACGCAAGACCTTGTCGGAGCTCCGCGGCGAGGGTGACGCCCTCCGCGCCGTGTGCCGGGTGGATCAGGGGGCTATCTGCGTCTTTCTGGAGAAGCCCAACGGCGATCCGGCGTTCAAGGGGCCGCAGGGCGATCCGCTGCCGATGATCATCCGCAAGTCCGACGGCGCGTCGCTCTATTCGACGACCGATCTGGCGGCCATTCTCTTTCGCGTGGCGCATCCGACGCGGAATCCGATCAAGGTCGCCACCGAATCGCTGGCAACGGCGCTTGGCAAACTCGAAGGCGGTCTCGGGGCCGATCGCGTCATCTACGTCGTCGGCGCTCCGCAAAAGCTGCATTTCGAGATGCTGTTTCCCACGGCCGACGCCCTCGGATGGACAACGCGGGCCGGCAAGCCGCCGGTGCGGCTGGAGCACGTCGCGTTCGGATCGGTGCTGGGCGAAGACCGCAAGATGCTCCGCACGCGCAGCGGCGAGGCCGTGCGCCTCCGCGACCTGCTCGACGAGGCGGTGCAGCGGGCCGAGGCGCAGATTCGCGCGACCGAGTCGGACCCGGCGAAGTCTCGCGGATTCGCCGACGCCGAGATCAAACAGATCGCCGAGACGGTGGGCATCGCGGCCGTGAAGTACGCCGACCTCTGCCAGAATCGCAACACTGACTACGTCTTCAGTTGGAAAAAGATGCTGGCGCTACAGGGCAACACCGCCCCCTACATGCTCTACGCCTACGCCCGCATTCGGTCCATCTATCGCAAGGGCGCCGACGCCGAGGGGACCGTGCCGGACTGGACCTCCGCGGCCATCCGAATCGATGCGCCGGCCGAGCGGGAGCTCGCCGTCAAGATCTTGCAACTCGCCGAGACGATCGACGCCGTCGGCGAAGCGCTGCTGCCGAGCTACCTGTGCGAGTATCTCTACGATCTCTCCGGCCGATTCATGTCTTTTTACGAACAGTGCCCCGTGCTATCGGCGGAGAACGCGGCGACGACGGCCTCGCGGCTGCGCATCTGCGACCTGACCGCCCGCACGCTGCGACTCGGCCTCGGCCTGCTGGGCATTCCGACGCTGGAGCGAATGTAGTCGCCCGGGCCGCCTGCGCGTTATCGCCCGGCGGGCTGGAGCAACGTCGGATCGGGAATCGACGCCTCGACGAACCCGCGATTTCGCGTCGCGCAACCCAGGCATGCGCCGCAGGGCTCGCTGCCCGACGAAATGCACGACCAGGTGAGCTCGAATGGAACGCCGAGCGTCGCGCCGACGCTTACGATTTCGGCCCGCGACATGTCGAGCAGGGGTGTTTCCAGCGTCACCCTGGCGGTCGGAGAGGCCAGTTCGTAGGCATCCTGGCAGACCTGGACGAACTCGCGCCCATAATCGGGATAAACCTGAAAGGTGGGCGGCCCCGGCGGGCCGAGATTCTCGCTGATGCCGAGGAAGACGCGCGTCGCGCCGATACAGCGTGCCCAGGTCAGGGCCGCGCTGGTCAGGGCGCCGATTATCCCCGGCACGTAGCAGTCCGATTCGAACTCCTTGATTGCCAGGGCGTCCTCAATCTGACGCTTTCGGTCCATGCGGGCGTTGCCGCCCATCTGAAGAAAATGCGGCATCGCGGCGACGAGCCGCTGCGCGGCGCCAAAGTGGTCCGCCTGTTTTTGAAAGAGCCCGAATTCGCGCTCGTCGGCACGGTGGCCGATCCGGACGTGGAGCATGGCCAGGTCGTGGCTTTCGCGGGCGATCGCCGCCGCGACGGCGCTGTTCAATCCGCCGGAAGCGAGGATGACCGCTCTGTCATTCGCCATGATTCGCCCCCATGGGGTCCGCCGCGTGGGCACACAGATCGATATCGCCTTATCGGCGCATCCGGCGCTGGGCTTTGGTCCAACGTCGGTCAATCGGCCGTCCGAAAATCCTGACGCGATACGACGGACATCGCCGACGATATTGTCTCGTTGGGGGGCGCCGGGAATTACCGCGCGAACCCGGCGATCAGCGCGAAGCGACCCGTATCGGCCCCGTCGCGCCGATGCGAGAAGAACCGCGGATCACTCATCGTTGAATGCGCCGCGACGTAGATCCGCTCCGCGGGCACTCCGCCGGCGACGAGCTGCGCGACGTTGGCCCCGCGCATGTCGAACGTCCATTTTTCGCCGCGCGGCCTGAAGTACGACTCGGCGTCGCTGAGCCGATCGAGGGCGATACGGCGGACGTCCTGGCCGACCTCGTATTCATCGGGTCCGGCGCATGGGGCGATCGCGGCCAAGCAGTTTGCCGGGTCGGCGGAACAATCGCGCTGCAATCGATTCAGCAATTCTCGGGCGATCTGCGTTACCGTCCCCCGCCAACTGGCGTGGGCCATGCCGAAAACGCGTGCCCGCGGCTCGACGACCAACAGCAGGGGGCAATCGGCGGAAAACTGGATAACCGGCACCTTCGGCATGTGGCAGATCAGCCCGTCGACGAACTTCAGCGCCGTGGCCCGACCGTCGCGTCCGGCGCCGACGTCGCGCGCCTCGATTCGCCAGACATGGGGGCTGTGTACCTGATCCGGGGCGGTCAATCGCTCGAAAGGCAGATTGAGCGCTGCGCACAATCGCCGCCGCCGATCGACGGCGCGGTCCGATTCCGGACCGCGATGGGCGGCCATGTTCCACGGCCGGGTCGTCACGGCATGGGCCAACCCGTCCACGTCCGTCAGCGGTGGAAAGACCAGAAGCGCCGAATCGTCGATCGGCCGCGATTCCAGTTCGATGGTCGGCACGGTCGTTACGCCCCCGCCCGGAGCAGGACCTTGATGACGCCCTCGCTCGCCGCCAGCGCCAAGGCCTCGACGCCCTTGTCCAGGGGCAACTCGCGCGAAATCAGGCCGGTGACGTCGACTTCCTTTCGGGCCAGGAGATTCAGGGCGTCGTGGATCGAACCGCAGCGGCTGCCGATAAGCGTGACTTCGTTGACCACGAGGTCGGACAAATCCGCGCTGCCCCCGCCGGCACAGGTGGTCTTGAGGATGACCGTGCCGCGAGGCCGGACGAGCCGCAAGGCGATCGGGAGTCCCGCGGGCGAACCGGTGCAATCGACGACGACGTCGAATGCGCCGAACTGCTGCACGTCGGCGGCGTTGAGATTTGCGATCCGCCGCCGATCCAAAAACGCGAGCGTCGCCGGGTTTCGCCCGATCGCCGTGAGCTTGCAACCGGTGCGGGCCAGGACCTGGGCCACGAGCAAGCCGAGCCGGCCCGTGCCCAGGACCGCGACCGACGTCCGCGGCTCGATCTTGACCTGCCGCAACACCTGAATGGCCGCGGCCAGCGGCTCGGCAAAGACCGCCTCCTCGTCGCTCACCGATGCGGGCACGTCGATGCAGTTGCGGCGCGGCAGCGTGACGAACTCCGCGAACGCCCCCGGCCGATCCTTGATCCCCAGGACGGTGCGTCGCCGGCAGTGGTTGGACAGGCCGCTCTGGCACATGTCGCAGCGACCGCAGACGCAATTGATCTCCCCGACGACGCGCCGGCCGGTTTCGGCGCCGCCGCCGACGATGGTGCCGACGAATTCGTGGCCGATGATGCCCTGATAGCCGCCGTAGCCCCTGAGGATTTCGAGATCCGTCGCGCAAATGCCTGCCAGGCGAACGGAAATCAGCGCCTCGCCCTCGGCCGGTGACGGTTTGGGCACGTCGCGAAGCGCCAGCTTTCCGGAATCAACGAGTAGCGCCTTCATGTGCTTCAACAAAGAGGGAGCCACGATCAAATTCGATCATAGATCAGGACGTTGCGGTCGACCAGCGGCGGGCGTCCGGGACAGTACGAGCGCCGCCGGACATCAACCGGCGCCGGGTTCGGCGGCGGGCCTCTCCGGAGTCAAGTGCTGATACGGCGGCCATCGCGCCTCGTGCCATCCGGACCGGTAGCGGTGAATCGCCATGACGCCGACCACGCAAAGCCCGGAGCAGATCAACAGGAGCCACGCCCAGCGGCGAAGATCTCGCTGGCGAAGCGATCGTTGATTCGAAGGACTCGCCGGGCGGGCCATGCCCGATATGAGAGCATCGGCCGTCGACCCCGGCAAGGGCGACGCCATGGGCAACGTCGCGCGGTCGCGACAAGGCGCAGGGCACGACGCCCTCAACGCGTCGACAGGCGCGAGCAGACGACCCGCTGATAGGCCGCCGCCGGGTCGGGGTAGGCCCCTCTGGACGGCAGTCGCCACTTGGCGAAGAGCTTCTCGTTGTCCGCGTCGATGCGGGCCAGATCGGCGGTCTTCCTCGCGTCCATCAGCTCGTCGTGGCGCACCAGGGCGTTTGGACAGCCGACGACCCGAAGGCCGGCCTCCAGTTGAATGTTCAGCGCCAGATCGGGGTCCCATCCGCAGAAATAATACCTCTCGTCGAGATAGCCGACCTCGGCCAGCAGCGAGCGGGTCAGAAGCCCGAAGTTCGCGTACGGATACCCGCGGACGTTGTAGATGCTGTAGGAGCGCCCTTCGAGTGTGACGGTGTCGAGCTTGTTGCGCTCGCGGTCCTCGTCATGGTAGAACGCGACCATGCCCACGTCGGTCATGTCGGGTCGCTCTATCAGGGCGACGGCCGCCTCGACGGCGCCGCCCAGCGGATAGGAGTCGTCGTTCAGCCACATGACGTAGGCCCCGGTCGCGGCTCGAAATCCCCGGTTGTAGGCCCGCGCGGCCCCCTGGCGCGTCGTCTCGGCGATGAATCTGATGTCCGGCTGCTGCGACGCCCACGATAGGGTGCCGTCCGCGCCCGCCCCGCCGACGATGATGACCTCGTGATCGATCCGCACATTCTCGCGAATGCGCCCGATGCACCGTTGAAGCGGCTGCAAGCGGTCATAAGTGGCGATGACGATGCTGACGGTCGGGCATTCGGGTCGGTCGCTCGGCGTCATGTCTTCGTTGGCTCCCGCGGCACGTGCAGATTCTGCGCCTGGTGTTGATATCGGCGGCGGCCGGCGGGGGCCGATACACATTCCAGGGGATGCCCGGTCATGGCGCGCACCATCCAGACCTCGGCTCAGCACTATGGCGACGCTTCAAGCAACCCCCATGCCGCCCCGGACCTCGGGAAGCGGCGAGGCGGCCCGCACCGTCGATCTCGATGAACTTTTCGCGCGCGGCGCCCATCACCAGATACTGGCCCTGACGATTCCGCAGGTCGAGGCCGACCCGTCGCAGACGGCCCTGGCGCTGGCGGCGTGCAGGTCGTTTGTCGCCCTGGGCTTGATGGGCCCGGCCCTCGCCATCCTCGAGCGACGCGACTGCCCACTGGCGTCGCTCGCCGAATTCGACGACCTGCGGCGACAACTTGGGCAATGCCCGTCGGGGGCGATCGACTGGGCGCCGATTCGACAGCGGTTCAAGAAGCGATGGGGGCGACTGTTAGCCCGTCATCCGTCGCTTGCGGAATTCGACGCGATATTTCGCGGGCTGCCCGACCATTACCTGCTCTATCATGCGCAGGACGGAACGATGCACGTCGCCGAGCGCACGCCGGACGGTCGGCATCGCTGGCCCGTGGGCATTCAGGACCTGCCGGGCGTACTCGATCGGGTTCAATGTCCGCGCGATCCGGCCGTCATCTTTACGCCGCCGATAGTCATTTGCGGCGACTGGCTGGGCATGGCGTTCGCGAAGGTGTTTAGCGCAACGCGCGACGTCTTCATGACCTACTGCCCGCGAATCTATTGCGTCGAGCCCGACCCCGCCGTGATCGGCCTAGCCCTGTATCTCGCCGATGACGATTCGTGGTGGCGGCACGAGCGCGTCGAATTGTTCGTGGGTTCTGCGTGTTTTGGGCGTTTCGAGGAGTATCTGAAGGCCCACCCCGAGCGGTCACCCCCGGACGTCTGCATCAAGATGCCCTTCGCTCCTCTCGGGCCGTCCCGGCAGGCGGCCGACGCCGTTCGGCGGGCCATCGTGCATCACGACGATCGCTCTCGCCGAACAATCGACGGATTGAACGCCTATTACGACGGCATCGGCGACGCCGAATGGGCCCGGCGGCTGTCACGGCCGTTTGCATCGCCGCCGCGCGTACTGGGCATGACCAGCCGCTTCACGACCGTCCTGCAACACTCGATGCGCGACCTGAGTGCCGCCTTTGAGAGAATCGGCTGCGAGTTCCGTACGCTGATCGAGCCCAACGATCACGATCTGCCGACGACGGCGGCCGCCGCCGCCCTGCTCGACGAATATCGCCCCGATCTCGTCGTGGTGATTGACCATCTTCGTCGCGAATACGCCCACGTCCTGCCCGCCGGCGTTCCATTCGTCTGCTGGATCCAGGACATGCTGCCCCACCTGGCCTGTCCCGATGCCGGACGGAGCGTCGGACGGCGCGATGTCTACATCGCGGCGGATCCACAGGAACTGATTCATTATTACGAATATCCGGCGGCCCGTGCCCTCGGCTGGAGCTTTGCCACCAACACCGAACTTTACCGAACCGATCCGGCGGAGACGTCTGCCCTCGGGCGGCATCGCTGCGACGTTTCCTTCGTCAGCCATCAATCGACGCCGCCGGAGGTCTTTCATCGCGAGTACGTCGAGCGACAGCCGCGCAGCGGGTCGTTCGTCAAGATCCTCGATTTCATGTTCGACTCGATCCGAAATGACTGCGCCGAAGACGTCACGGCCCCGCGCATCCGGTCGGCAGGCGAGATACTCGATGAGGTCAAAGAGTCGCTGGGACTCGTCGCCCCGTCGGTGCCGGTCCGGGATCGGCTGTCGCGGACGTACCTTCACCCGATCTGCGAACTGTTTTTTCGCCAGAACACCCTCGGCTGGATCGCCGATTTCTGTGATCGCACCGGGCGGACGCTGAATCTTTACGGCAGCGGATGGGACCGCCACGCGCGATTTTCCCGTTACGCACGCGGCGTGGCCGACAACGGCGGCACGCTTCGCGCCATTTACCAGGCATCGACGATCAACTTGCAGATCATCGGCAGCGGCGCCGTCCATCCGCGGTTGCTCGACGGCCTGGCATCGGGCGGGTTCTTCCTGATTCGGCGCTGCCCGATCGACGCGCTGCACGGCGCCGCCGGACGATTCATCGGACTCGTCGAGCGTCACCACATCGAGCCGGACCGACCGTACAACGGCGAGGCGATGGCCGACCTGCGCGGCATCATGCAGGAACTCTCGCCGCTGATCGGTCTTCGCCCGGGCGGGCCGACGGTAACCGTGACGACGGCCGACATTCACGGGGCCCGCGGGCTGATCGACAAGCGAAATTGCCGCGTCGCCGGCGCCCTGTTCGCCGACTACGACAACGTGGCGTTTTCGTCGCGCGGCGAATTCGAATCGCGGGCGGACCGATTCCTCGAAGATGCCGACGCACGCCGCCGGATCGCCAGACGGATGGGGGCCGTGGTGCGGCACCGCCTCAGTTACGACGCGCTCGTGGCGACGCTGCTCGATTTCACCTCCGCGCGTTTGGCGAAAAACGGCCGACCCACAGGCAACGGTGCGTCAGGATGAGCAACGCCTCGGTGCGGAACAACCCTGCGCGACCCGGAGGACCGACGGTCCTGGGGCTGATCACCGCCCGCGGCGGGACAAAGGGCGTCCCGCGAAAGAACGTCCGCTCGATCGCCGGCAAGCCGCTCATCGCGTGGACCATCGACGCGGCGCAGGCCGCCCGGCGCGTCAGCCGACTGATCGTTTCCACGGAGGACGGCGACATCGCGCGGCTGTGCCGGGACCGCGGCGTCGAAGCGCCATTCGAGCGGCCCGCCGAACTGGCCTCCGACGAGGCCGGACACGTCGACGTCGTCATCCACGCCCTGGATTGGCTGGACGATCATGAAGGATATCGCCCCGACTGGGTGCTGTTGCTTCAGCCGACGTCGCCGTTGCGAACGGCGCGCGACATCGACGCCGCCGTTGACCTTGCCGTCAAGAAAAACGCCGATGCGCTGGTGAGCGTCACGCGGGCCCGCGACCATCCGTACCTCGTTCGACGGTGGCGCCCCGACGGTGCGCTCGAGCCGTTTGTCGATCGAGAATTGACCGACAGTCGGCGCCAGGCGCTGCCTCCGGCGTACGCGCTGAACGGCGCGATCTACCTGTGCCGCCCGCAACGGCTCGTGACGCTGCGGAGGTTCGAGGGGCCGGGATGCATCGCGTTCGAGATGCCGGCGGAGCGGTCGCTGGACATCGACACGCTCTGGGACTGGAATCTGGCTGAATGGGCGCTCCAGCGGGCCGGAACGGGGCCGACCGCGAAACATGAACCTGCGCCCGTCGAATCTGTGCCGCGACTGCCGCCCGTTCAATTCGGCTGACGAACGGAATGACCCCGCACCGGCGGGCGACGAATGCGGCCTGGAACCCGGCCAGCGCGGCTCGACCCGATGTCATTGAACGATCTTCAATCCATCCGCCGACTCCTGGAGCGACAGTCGCATCTGTTCCGCGACGTTCCGCCTGCGTTTGGGCGGCGCAAGGTGTTCATCTACAACATGGACGCGTGGCAGCTTGGCGTCTTCGAGATGTTTCTGCATCTCGGGCTGTTGCGCAAGGGCCACGCCCCGCGCAGCGTCTATGACGACGGCCTGCTGCCGCTCTGCGCCTGGGAGAATATCACCGTTAAGCCGCCGTCCCGCCTGATGCTCAAGCAGCGCTTCGAGTTCATGTACGACAGCTTCGGCATACGCGCCGCCGGCGTGTCGTCCTATCTCGATCCCCAGTCCGTCCGCGGAAAAGCGGAGGTCCTCGTCGGCCGGACACCGGATCACGAATTGACGCGATTGGCGCAACACGGAATCGCCGTCGGAGCGATCGCGCTGCGCGATCTGTACCAATATACGCTGGGGCGATTCGAGCCCGCCACGCCGGAGGACTTTTGCCTTTACCGCCGACACCTGGTCCACGCCGTGATGAGCGTCGATCTGGCCCGGGCGATCCTGGCCCGCGAGCGGCCCGACGTCGTCGTGCTGGTCAACGGCAAGTCGGTCATGTATTCGTACATGTACGAGTTCGCGCGGCGCGAGGGCATCCGCGTCGTCACCTGGGAGGAGGGCGGCTTTTTCGACGCATCGGTGATTCTCGCTCACGACGACCGCGCCATCGACTTCCCGATCGACGACGCGGCATGGCGCGCCGCCCGATCCCGCCCGCTCTCTCCCGAGGCCGACCGGGCCGTCACGGGCTACTTCGACCGCTGGCGGCGGCAGGAGGCGAGGTACTACACGTTCTACGACCGGCCGGAATCGGATTGGCCCGCTATTCAGCGCCGACTCGACCTGCCCGCCGGCGCGAAGATCATTTCGCTCTTCGCCAACGTCATCTGGGATACAAACGCCCTGGATCGAGACCTCGCCTTCGGCGGCATGTTCGATTGGATCTGCCGGACCGTCGAATACGCGCGCGGGCGTCCCGAGGTTTGCCTGATCGTCCGCGCCCATCCCGGCGAGGTGCGACTGAGCTTCAAGACGCGGACGCCGATCTGCGAAACGATCCGGTCTTATTTCGGGGAACGTCTGCCGCCGAACGTCCGGCTGATCGGAGCGGACTCGCCGCTGTGCTCATACACGATCGCCCGTCATTCCCATCGCTACGCGGTTTACACGTCGACGCTCGGCGCCGAGTTGACGCTCATGGGGCTGCGGCCGTTGATCTGCGGGCGTCCACTGTATGCCGGCCGGGGCCTGACCTGCGACGTTGAGACGCCCGAACAATACTTCGACTGGCTCGACTCGGCTAACGACCTGCCGGAGCCAGACGTCGAAGGGCTGAAGAAGCTGCTGCACTTGGTGGTATTTCGGCTGGTCAAGAAGCCGGAGTTCTTCGACGGCATCCACGGGCACCCGCAAAAGCCGCGGATTCGCATCGAGAGCTTCGAGGGTTTCCCGGAGTCGATGCCGGTATTCGACGAGATCGTCGAGTGCGTTGCCACCGGCAGGCCGTTCGTCACGGTCGAGCCGCGGGACGTACCCTGCATCGCCTGACACGGCGCCGCGCGCGACAGTCGGGGCATCCTGCGCCGTGACGGCCTGTCTCGAAACGGCAATTCCTGCGCAATTCTCAACGCTGGAATGGCGTATCCCCCGGCGGCGGGCAAAGCCGAAATATGAGGGTGTTGACGATTCGCTCCGGTCCCCTGGCGGCGAAAACGGCCCATGACGACGATATCGACAGCGCCAGGCCCGGCCGCCGCGGAATCGGCCGTTGCGTTCGCCGCAGCACGGCGGATTTCCCTTGACGGGTTCATGTTCGAGTACGTCGACGAGGCGTCGTTTCGCATCGCCCACAAGGACATCTTTCGGAATCGCATTTATCACTTCCAGACCGATCGATCGAGGCCGCGCATCATCGACGGCGGCGGCGGCGTGGGACTGGCGACGCATTACTTCAAGAAGACCTATCCCGACGCGACGGTCCTGACCTTCGAGCCCGATCCGCGAATCGCCGATCTGCTCCGGCGCAACGTGGAAACGAACGGCCTCGACGGCGTCCGGATCGTCACGGCGGCGCTGTCGGGGCGCGACGAATCGGCCGCGTTTCGACCGGACGGCGCCGATGGCGGGCGACTCATCGGCCCGGATCATCGAACGGATCCGGATGACACGATAGCGCTGCATGCGCAGATTCACGTATCGACCGTTCGCCTCTCGGATTTTGTCGACGGCCCGATCGACTTTCTCAAGCTGAATATCGAGGGGGCGGAGTGGGAAGTTCTAAGCGATATGGAGCAGACCGGCAAGTTGGCGCTGATGAATGAACTGGTCGTCGAGTATCACGGCTGGCCCGGCGGTGACCAGCGGCTCGGCGACATTCTGAACCTGCTCGACCGGGCGGGCTTTCGCTATCTCGTACACGATTTCGATCAGCCAACCGGGCCGACGAGCAAGCCGCCGTTTCGAATTCGCCACGATTCTCCCTGGTTCTGTCTGATCTACGGGCGGCGCGAATCGGCGGGCGCAGCCCATTCAAACGTGGCGCGGGAGACGCCGCGACGGCTCACGCCGGTCAGCCGCCGCTTCGGGCTGGACCGTGGGACGCCGATCGATCGCTACTACATCAAGGGTTTTCTTGCCCGCCACGACGCGGAGGTGCGCGGGCGGGTTTTGGAAATCGGCGACAACGACTATACGCAAGAGTACGGCGCCGGCCGGGTGACGCACGGCGACGTCCTGGGGGCCACGAAAGAAAACAGGCGCACGACGATCGTTGGCGACCTCCAAACCGGCGACGGCGTCGCCTCAGAGGCGTACGATTGCATCATCCTCACCCAGACGCTCCAGCTATTGTTCCAACCGGCCGCCGCGATCCGGCACGTGCATCGCGCCCTGGCGCCGGGCGGCGTGGTGCTGGTCTCGGCGCCGGGCATCACCCAGATCAGCCGTTATGACATGGACCGCTGGGGCGACTACTGGCGATTCACGAGTCTGGCGCTGCGGCGGCTGTTCGAAACCGACTTCGATCCGGCGTCGGTTCAAGTAGAGGCCCATGGCAACGTATGGGTCGCCCACGCTTTTCTACAAGGCATGGCCGCCGAGGAATTGACCGCCAACGAACTCGATTACTTTGATCGCGATTACGAGGTAGTCATCACCGTCTGCGCGCGGAAGGAGGCGGGCGAATGACCGTCGCCGCCGACCGTTGCGGACCGTCGAGTCCGCCGATCGTCCTGCTCTATCATCGTGTCGCGGCGATGAGCCGCGACCCGCAGGCCCTTTGCGTGTCGCCGGAAAGATTTGAACGGCAGATGGCGCACCTCCGGCGGGAGACGACGCCGATCGGCCTGGCGGAACTGATCCGTGCCATGGCCAGCGGCGACGCGCCGGATCGTGCCGTCGCGGTGACCTTCGATGACGGTTACGAGGACAATCTCGAAATCGCGCTGCCCATCCTCGAAGCCCACGACGTCCCGGCAACGTTTTTCATCACTCCATGCGCCGACGACAAACCCGGGGAATTCTGGTGGGACGACCTGGAGCGCATCATCCTGTCGGCGCCGCGGCTTCCGCGGGAGCTGAGCGTCGATATCGGCGGCGATCCGTTCCATTGGCGATGCGACGCAGGCGCGGCGGATGCGCCGTCCGACCCTGCCTGGAATGTGCTCAGCGCCGACGACCCCACGCCGCGGCAGCAGCTTTACCTCGCGCTCTGCCGGCTGCTGCGGCCGTTGCCCGTCGTCGAACGCGATGCCATCCTGAGCAAGCTGCGCGACTGGTCAGGTGTACGCGACGACGTTCGCCCCACGCATCGGCGGTTGACGACCGCTCAGATCAAGTCACTGGCTGCCCGCCCGCCGGCGGACATCGGGGCCCACACGCTCTGGCACCCGGTCCTGGCGGCGCTTCGGCCCACCGAGCAGCGCCGCGAAATCGCAGGGAGCCAACGGCGCCTCGAAGCCATCGTTGGCCGGGCGGTGACGGCCTTTTCCTACCCGTTTGGTTGCCGGGGCGACTATTCTCGGGAAACTGTGAACATCGTCAGGCGGGCGGGATTTACCTGTGCATGCGCCAACAGCGGTCGGGAACCCCATCCGTCGGCGACCCTGGATCACGCCGTGGACGCGTTGGCGATCCCCCGCGCCGTCGTCCGCGATGTCGACGCCGCCGTTTTTGCCCGGCAATTGCAACGGGCCTGGGCCTCGCGAATTCCAACCACGAGTGCCGATCATGCCGCGGCGCCCGCTTGACATTCTTCAAATCAGCACCGGCGACGTTCTCGGCGGCGCCGAGCGCATCGCCTACAACCTGCACCGCGCCTATCGCCGGCGGGGCCATCGGCCGCAAATGGCCGTCGGACGCAAGGCCGGGGACGATCCCGACGTCTTCCGCATTCCGCACAACGTGACGGCCAATCCGTGGCGGCGTGCGTGGTGGTCGGCGCATTACGGAATGCAACGGTTGTACGGCCGGGTCCGCGGCGCGTGGTACGTCTCTCGCCTCCTGCAAAAGATCGCCGAGCCGGCGTCGGTCCTCCACTGGCTGGCCGGCATCGAGGACTTCAACTTTCCCGGCACGTGGCGCATCCTGCAAATGTGCCGGCGGCCGCCGCAGGTCGTGCACGCCCACAACCTGCACGGCCGCTATTTCGACTTGCGTTACCTCGCACCGCTCAGCCGCCGGCTTCCGGTGATCGTCAGTCTGCACGACGCCTGGCTGCTCTCGGGTCATTGTGCGCACTCGTTCGATTGCGATCGATGGAAGACCGGCTGCGGCCGGTGCCCCGATCTGTCGATCTATCCGGCGCTGATTCGCGACGGAACCGCCTACAATCTGCGGCGAAAATCGAGAATCTATCGCCAAAGCCGCCTGCACGTTTCGGTGCCCTGCCGATGGCTTCGCGAGCGAGTCGAGCAGTCCGTGCTGGCCAGCGGCGCGAAGGAAATCCGGACGATTCCCAACGGTGTTGACCTCGAGACGTTTCGTCCGACCGACATGGGCGAGGCCCGGCGATCCGTCGGCCTGCCCGCCGATGCCCACGTCCTGCTGTTCTCGGCATTCGGCGTGCGCGCCAACATCTGGAAGGACTACGAAACCATGCGGCAGGCCGCGGCCCGTGTCGCCTCGCGCGTCGGCGACAAGCCGCTGGTATTCGTGGCGCTGGGAGAAAAGGGCCCGCCGGAGCGATTCGGCCGCGCCGAGATTCGCTTTGTGCGCTTTGTCCGGGATGAAAAGGCGGTGGCGGCGTATTACCAGGCGTCGGACCTCTACGTTCACGGGGCGCGCATCGACACCTTTCCAAACGCCGTGCTCGAGGCCCTGGCGTGCGGGACGCCGGTCGTCGCCAGCGCGGTCGGCGGGATTCCCGAGCAGGTCGTCTCGTTGGACGCGACGCAAGATGCTCCGCTCAATAAGAACGAGGCGACAGGCGTCCTGGTGCCGCCCCAGGACGCCGACGCGATGGCTGCCGCCATCGAACGGCTCCTGACGAATGACCCGTTGCGCGCTCGCCTTGGGCAAAACGCCGCCGCCGATGCCCGCGCACGCTTCGATCTCAATCGACAGGTGGATGACTTCCTTTGCTGGTACGCCGAACTCGTCGATCGGGCGTAGCGGCCGAGTCCGCTGCCAATTGGCCGCAGGCGTGCCGCTGGGATGTCACCGATCCGCCGGCGCCGCCATGCATCATGGCGGATCAAGGGTTGCGCGGATTTGAAGACTCGCCGCGTCCCGATTCTCAACGATTTCTTATACGCCGCTTCATCCGATCCTCATTCGATCATAACAATCGCTGCGTATGATCCCCGCCTATGAGTGCGGCTGCGCTTCTGCCTGTCACGTGTGATGGCGCAAGTTCCGCTCGCGGTGCAGTTCTCGTTCGACGCGAACGGTGGCCAAAAAAGAAACCTCGTTATTAACTGAATCAACAATCGGGCTTAACAGGGACTCCGTATGATCCGTGCTAATGAAACAACCGCGGCGGCGATATCGCGCACGCGTCGAGATGGCGCGGCGCATACGAGGACGGACATGAATCCGGGCATGGCGTGGTATTCGGGAATGCGTTTTTTTGAAGAAGGGACTGTGCAAATGAAATCGCAGAAAACGACGTCGCATCGCGGATTTACGCTGATCGAGTTGCTCGTGGTCATCGCCATCATTGCCGTGCTGATCGGCATTCTGCTGCCCGCGCTGTCTGCCGCCCGCAAACACGGGCAGGCCGTCAAGTGCGCCGCCAATCTGCACCACGTCGCGCAGGCGATGGCTTCCTATCTGGCGGCCAACGACGCGGTCTATCCGCCGTCGTACATTTATCCTTACGACGGCGCCGGAAATTACGACCTGTCGGCGCAAGAGTTCGTCAACGGCCATCCGTTCGGCTACATCCACTGGTCGTGGTTCCTGTATTCCAATGGACAAGCGCCCGAGGACGCCTTCGAGTGTCCGGCGATGGCCAATGGCGGGGCGCCGCGGACCAATCCCGGCGCCCGGGGGTGGGAGGGCGGCCAGGTGGACCAGAACGGCAACAACGGGCCGAATGCCGGTGCACTTGAGGACCGGCAGGCGGAGCGCATGGCCTACCTCGGCAACGCCGCCATCCTTCCACGAAACAAGTTCTCCTTCGGCATGGTCGGCGGCTCGCAGCGCCTCAATCAGGCCGTGACCGACAAGGACATCGATGACGCCGCCCGCGTGATCCTCGCGACCGAGATCAACGAGAACTGGAAGGTCGTATCCGAGGGTAGCACCGAGGGGGCATTGCTCTCCAAGAGTCACCGCCCCGCCAATGCCCTCGAACATCCGAATACCGGCTGGAACGAGTATTCCGCGGGCCTCGGCCCGCCGGGCTTTACCTACGGCAGCGCCAATCGCAACTACGGACTGCGGTCGGAAGACTTCGTCTCCAAGACGTCGAACGTCCTGGCCGACAACGGCGCCATTTCCGAGGCCAACGCCGTCGGGCGGCATCACCCCGGCGGCGACAAGCTCGGCGGCTCGGCGAACTTCGTTTACGCCGACGGTCACGTCGAGCGCAATGCGGTTCGAGAGACGCTGGAGCGATGGGAGTGGGGCCGGCGGTATTACAGCTTGACCGGATACAACAAGGTCGGCCCGCCATGGAACTGAATGCCCCGAGGCCAATGACGTGGGTGGGCCGAGGGGATGACGTCAATGACCTCGACCCGTCCACGGGGGTGAAAGGAGGCGTTTGGAGACGGACGCCATGACGAGTTTGCGTACGATCCGGGGAGACTGACGCGGCGCGACGAGGGCGAGGGAAAGAGGCCGTGTCCCGCCGCACGGACATCGGAATTCAATAGATTTTCTTGATTGGAGGAAACGATGATGGATCGTCTTGCGCGAAATCCGCGCGCCGGTGGAGCGGTATGGATCGCCGTGGCCGTCGTGCTCGGTGTCGGCTCGGCCGCCCGCGCCCAGGTTGGGGCCTGTTGTATTCGAGATCTGGCCGGGACCTGCGCCGACGGCGTGACGGACCTGGAATGTTCCAACATGGGCGGCGAGTATCGCGGCGACGGCACGACCTGCGCCGGCGTCGGCGGCTGCCTCGGCGCCTGCTGCACCCATGATGGCGCATGCACGAATGCCGTATCCAAGGAAGATTGCGACCAGCTCGGCGCCCTGAACGGCGTTTTCCAGGGGTACGGCACCCATTGCGGCGGCGTCGAATGCCCAACGCTCGACGGGGCCTGTTGTCTGCCGGACGGGAGTTGCGTCATCCTATCGCTCAATAACTGTCTGGCCAACGTCAATGCCAAGTTCAATGGCGTCGGGACCCTTTGCGCCGATTTCACCTGCGACGTCGCCTGCTGTCTGCCCGACGGCACCTGCGTCGACGGGATCAGCTACGACGCTTGTTGCAATCCCGGCGGCAACAACGGCATTTCCCTCGGCTACGACGAAACCTGCGCGTCGGTAGGCGGTGATTGCCCCGGCGCCGGCGCCTGCTGCATCCCCGGCGTTGGCTGCCAGAACGAGCTGCCCGCCGACTGTTTCGCCATGGGCGGCTGCTATCAGGGCGACGGCACCGACTGCACGGCCCCCTACGACTGCGGCCCGCACAGCGTCGCCACCGGCGCCTGTCTGGACCCCGATGGATTCTGCCTGGGCGTCATGACTGAGTGCGACTGCCTGCTGAACAACGATTATGTCTTCAATGATTACTACTACTGGGGCGGCGCGGGCAGTACCTGCGGTTCGCTTCCGCATATGAATTTCGAGCCGGGGGGCGGACAGGTGGTCATCGCCGGCGCGACGCTGTTTGCCGACTTCGCGGAAATCGCCGGCGCCGCCAACGACTTCGACAACGTGGACGGCGATCTCAATCTTCAGACCGGTTTTCCGCTCAGCCGCCTCGGCGTCGAGGACTCCGGCGAATGTGCGTTTCCCACGGCTTTCGAACGACTCGCCCCCCTGTGGGTCTGTCCCGGGCAGCCCGGGAATCCCCGCTGGTGGGGACGCTGGTTGGTCACCTATCGCTCGGTCGGATCGCTGAACGGGGTCAATGAGTTCATCGACTGGCACCTGCTGGGCCAGGTCGGCATCGGCACCTTGACCGAACGCGGCGTGCTCAATGCCGAACGATACAACGTCGGGGGCGTCGCCACCGGTCCCGGCCTCGTCTGTCCGGCGGATTGCTTCCCGGGCGGCGATCTGAACGCCAGTCTGGCGACTGACGGCCTCGACGTTCAGCCGTTTGTCGACGAATTGCTCGGGTTTGGCGGAGCCGCGGCGCCGCAGGAAGGCGACTTCAACGGCGACGGCCTCGTCACCATCGACGACGTGGGGCTGTTCATCAACTGCCTGTTCGGCGATTGCGGCGTCGTCGAGCCGTCGAGCCCGGTCTGCGTGACCAGCGTCGACATGGGCAGCACCGACGTGCCGCTGGCATGGGTCGTCCGGCTACCGGGCCCGACGGCGTGGAACCGCAAACCGACCCTCGCCGGCTATGGAGAAAACGAGAACATGTCCTGGGACACCGGCTTCAGCCAGAAGCTGGTCAGCGTCGAGCGCGAGCATCCGGTCCTCGGCACCGTCTCGCTCAATACCGACATCGGCAATCCCGACGACAAGACGATCTTCGACAATATCGTCGCCTATTCGCCGGTGGCCTTGATTGCCAACCAGGGCACGGGTCTTGAAAACGTGAAGTTCTCGCAAGCCCAGCACCATTTCGTCACCGGCCGACTGCGGTCCGGTGAAAACCTGGTGGGGGCCACGCGTGACGCCGGCTCGGGAACTCGAAATGCGTGCATGAACTCGCTCGGCATCGATCCGAGCTGGGGGGCCGGCGATCATCTGGGCGACCAGTCGGACACCAGCGCCAACTCCCAACTGGGTCCGACGTTCCAGCCGACCAATAACGGCGGTTCCTCGCGAATGGAAGACGTCGTTCGGCACAGCCGACTGGCATGGGGCTACACGGGGCTTTTCGGGGGATCGCGCGCCGCTGTAGACGCAGCGGGAGGGAATTACGAAATTCTCAACGTCATGAAGGACACTTCCGGCGGTTCGCAGTTCGTGCGCCCGACGCTCAACGCGGTCTTGGACAATGCCGACGTCAATACCGGGTTCCAGATCGGCGGCATGCAGACTGTCGCCACCCGCGGCGACGTGGCCGCCAACGCCGGCCCCACCCTCATCGACAACCCCGCGGTCATCGACTACATGCGGAACCTCCTGAACAGCATTGCTGGTTTCGCGGCAACGCCGTTCACCAACATCAACGCGACGCCGGCACAGGCCCTGTCGATCGTCTTTACCCTGCCGGCGTCCGTCGACGCGATCCCTGCCATCGACGACCCGACCGATTACTCCGGCGGGAATCCGGGCTTCAGCCAGGACGCCCAGGACGCGGTGCGTGCGATCAACACCACCGTCGTGCCCGCCTTCGGGTCGGTGAATCCCCATGGCGACGTGCCGCTCCGCCGATCCGGGTTCGCCTATAGCGACGGCAGCCCGAGCAACGCTTATCGCGACGCCGCCGGTACCTTTACCCTGGGCGCCGGCACGAACCTCTCGACGCGCATGCACATTCAGGGCGACTTCAACGCCGACGGCGCCCGGAATTGGCTGGACATCGACGAGTTGATGGCTGCGATCAATAACCCCGCCGCCTTCCAGGCCGCCGACGTGGGCGGCAACCCCGGCAACTATCTGATCCCGGAAATCCTGGGTGACTTCGACGGCGACGGAAACTTCGGCGACAACACGCTCAACGGAGGCGTCGGAACGAACGCTATCACCGCGGATGAGATGGCCGACGCCCGCTACTTCGCGGACGGACTGGCCGTCGATCCGGCGACCGGGAAACTCAACCGCGCCGAGGGCTTCACGCGCGTGGATATCGCGTGGGAGGCCATTCACGCCGGCGATTTCAACTTCTTTAACACCGCCCTGGCGACGGGCGCGGCCTACGCGGCGGGCGACGCGCGCGGCGACGTTGCGGGCAACGCGCCCAGCCCCGGCGCCAAGCCCACGGGCGCCGACGGCGTCATCAACGCCGTTGACGTCGACTATGTCTGCGCGAATTTCGTCGCCGATTGGACCGACCTCGATCAGGTTACGGCGGGCGGATTCGTTCGCGACCTGTCCTGCGACGTGGACGGCGACTGCGACGTGGACTGCGACGACGTGATGACCCTGGTCGTGACGATCCTCAAGACCACGTTGACGGACCTGAACCTCGACGGCGCCGTCAACCAGCCGGACAAGGACGTCGTTTGTGCCAACCTCGGCCTGACGCCGGCCTGCTGGTCGCAAGGCGACGTGAACTGCGACGGCGCGGTCGACCAGGACGATCTCGACCTGGTCGCGGCCGATGCCGGCCTGAGCAACACCTGTCCGTAGGCGACGGTTTCGCTTCGGCCGGACGGGTGACATCCTCGGGAGGCCCACCCTGGCGGCGGGCCTCCCTTTTTTCTTCCGTCGCGATGCTCCGTCCCTATCCAGCAATCGCCACGCTGGCGCAAACGACCATCGTATAGCTGAAAAGCGCGGCGACGAAGGTGGCCACGATGCCCACGCGCCAGGGTCTGTCGAGCTTCAGATATCGTTCCAGCGCCAATGCCAGGCAGATCGCCTGAAGCGAAAACGTCGATAACGCGCAGAAAAGCGTCACCGACCACTCGAGGATCCCCAAACGCATCAGTTCCCGATCGACCAGCGCGATGGGCACGAAACCGAAAAACATCCTGCGCGGCAACGCCAGAGCGATGAGATGAAAAACGACGATGAGCCAGAGATAGATCGGAGGCATGACATAGGACACGACCCGCATGATCTGCATCTTTCGGACGCGGCACCTTCCCAACGTTTGTTGGCAGACACCGAGAATCAATGCAATGCCGATCGACCAGCACGCCACGCCGAGGGAAAGAAGCAGATACCTCCAGTCTCCCAGCAAGGGCCATCGACCCAGCAGATGAAGCTGGAACAGCGCGGGGTGTTGCCACGACCAGGCAATGGTTGGCCAAGGATTGCCGGCGGAATAGTTGACGATTCGAACCATCACGACCATGGCCAGGGCCAGGCCGTGAAGGACGACGAGAAACAACACGAACGACAAAGCCGCGAACGCCAACAGGGCCGGTACACAGACCGACTCCTCTATTTGCACGATCCGCCAGAATCGCCAGGGAAACAGGGCGCGCCATGCAGTCTCGGCGAACGAACGCAAGGGCCGTCTCCGCCAGGCGTGCTCGATGAGGAAGGCCCCCCGGTCGACGTGGCGCTGAATGAGAACGGCCCAGTCGAATTGCAGTCCGCACTCAGGGCACCGCGCCCTTTCCAGCCCGCGCAGGTTATAGCCGCAGCGCGGACACTCCGGATCGAAATCGATCCGGCCCCAATCCGGCGGCCCGCTTCCTCCGGGCGCGAGCGTCGCGCCCGTGGGATCACCGGTCGAGGTTTCTGGATGGGGATCGGACATGGCCCGCCGCCCGGCTCACGCGTCCGATACTTCGCCATCGCCCTGGCTCTCGAGCCGACGATCAGGCGAAGAAAAAGACCAGTTCGAGGATCGCGAAGATCAACTCAAGGATGATTTCGAATAGATTCATCACACTGCTCCGACTTCGCGAGGCCGGTGAGGGTCATTCAATTATAGGCGCCCCCGCCCCCGTCGGGCGCGCTGCCGAGTCCAAATCGGCTACGGCGCGGAAAGGTTCGACTCGCCCGGCGTGCCCGCCAGGGCCTGCGTCGGTGGCGATGGCTCGCCGCGCAGCCAGCCGATCACCAGATAATCGACGGGAATGGCGCCTTTGATCAATGCCGGATCGTATTCGATTGTCATGGCCGACTGCCCGGCCCCCTCGACCATGCGGCGGGCCCGATCCGGTCGCAGTACGTCGTAGAAGCCGGCGTTGCGCAGGGCGTCGGTGACTTTTTCCGCCAGCGTCACGCCGAGCGGCCCGGCCGCGGCCCGATCCGGCAGCGCCGACATCGGCAGCACGGCGATCCGCGCGTTACGCGAACCGCGAATCTGCCGCTCGATGCGCGAGGCGGCGTCGATCGCGAGAAGCGGCAAGCGACGGTGATCGCCGACGATCTCCCCGATCGACTCGCCGACCCCGGCGGATACGTCGATGAGCTTGAGGCGAACCGCCAGTTCGTCACCGGCCAGGCGAACGGAGGCCGCGCCGCCGACGGACGCGCGAACCAACTGGCGCACGCGCGACTTGAGCTGATCGATCGAGTCACGCCCCAGGGACGCCGTCGCCACGACGCCTGATCGATCGATGACGAACCGCGCCGGCAGCTCGTAATTCCATTCAGGATCGAGCCAGGCCTTCAACTCCGCCCGATCCGGCGGCGCGATCACAACGCACGGATAGCAAGCCCCGGCGCCCTGGAGGATCGGCACGGTCTGCTCGCTCCACGCCTCGGCGGAGTCGAGATTGCAGGCGATGACCTGAAACGACTGGCCGCGCAGCTCCTCCTGCAAGCCGGCCAGCATGGACAGCTCATCCCGCGCCTGTCGCGACCACGACGCCCAGAAGTCGAGCACGACGACGTGGTGCTTGTATTGCGCGACGAGGTCTTGCAGGCCGGCCGACCCCAGCAGCGGGGCCTGCCGAGGGTACCCGTATTTGTGCAGCGGCGGCGCCGGCGCCGGCGTCGGGCCCTTGCCGTGGACGTTGTAGGTGTTGTCGTCCCAGTGGTAGCCGCTGCACGCGCCGACAAGGCCGATCACGGCGCCGCACAGGGCGGACAACCAAAGGGCGGGCAGCGGCCCGCGCGATGCGAACCGTGGGGCGCGGCCACGGTTCGTCCCCTGGCACTGGCGCTTGAACAACCGATGGGCAACAGCGTGTTGGTTGGTTCCGGTCACCCGATTCATCATCCATGACCTCCGGGGAATGCGGATTGGAGATTACTCTCGGCGGCCACCTCGCACCAGCCGTTGAGCGCCGCTTGAATTCAGACGATACCGCCGCACGGGCCGGACTGGCAAGTGCCGAGTGCTCGGTGTCGCTCGATTTTTCGAGGGCATGGCGCCTTGGTTGTCGCCACGGCGGGACGTCGGTGCTGCCCAACCCGAAAACCGGCCGGGTCGTCGCGCTAGGCCTTGGACACCGCGACCGCAGGCGTCGCGACCGCGGGCGTCGCCGACTCGTCCTCCTCGTCGGGCATTTGCTCGGCCCGCTTGGTCAGGATGCCGATACGCTCCCGTACTTCGCTGGCCATTCTCGAATTCGGAAACTCCTCCATGATCTGGCGCCCCAGGGCCAGGGCGTCGCGCCAATTGTGCTCGGTGACGGCCAACGAGAATTGCAGCCCCATGTTGTGCAGCTTGGTGCGAAAGACGCCGCGAGCGGATTCTTCCAGGGCCGCCGCCTCGTTCTTGGTCAGGTATTGATCGAGTTCCCTGAGAATCTCGATGCCCTTGTCCACGGCGTTGCGCTGAACGGCGTCGTCCCATTCTTTCAGCAGGCGGCGCTTGTGCTCCCCGCGGCGCACCGTAAACAATCGCGGCAGGTCTCGGACCTCCGGATGGTTCGGAAACTGGGCCAGAACGCGATCCATCTCCCGCCGGGCCGGATCCCAATCCTGCGAAGCCAACAGCGACTTGACCCGCTCCACGGCCTCCTGCACCTTCGTGCCGCTCAACTGTTCCCGTGACAGATCGACCTCGCGGCGGAGCCGGGCCGCCTCGTTCTTGTAGCCGTGGCGGGCTTCGAGCTGCTCGACCAGGGCGTATGCTGCCTCGATGTCGCCTCGCACGAGCTCCTCGCTAATGGCCAGCCGCAGCGCCGTCCGCTCACGGTCCCGGTGCATGACGCTTCGCACCGTATCCGAAAGTTGAACGTTTTCGGCGATCGTCTCGAGGCGGTCGCGGCCGGCCCGGTGATAATCATGCAGGTCGCGCACCGTGTCGTAAATGCGAAACGTGTTGGCCTCGAGCTTCAGGGCGACGTCGATCAAGATTCGCAGGAAAGAACAGCCGCCGACGAGCACCAGACCCAGGGCCACAACGCCGGCGCTGATAAGGGTCGTCAGAAACTCGCGGTCGGTCGTATCCGCAAACGCGAGATAAAACGCCGCCACCACCAGCGACACCGCACCCGCCAGGGCGAATCCGCCGGCGAAGGTTGCCGACCGCCGGAGATGATCGAGTCTTTGCGGAGCGTCAGACATGAAAACGACTCACACATCCAAGACGGCGAACCCGAGGATCCCCGCCCCGATACCGAGACCTCCGCCTTGCCGGCCACTCGTTTCACTTTAGCTGGAACCCAGGTGTCTGTCAATCGAAATGGGCCGTAACACGCCATGCGACAATAGCTTATGCCCGGCATGGCGATTCCCGGTCCATCGCCGGACATGATTTAGATCGTCTCAACCGACAAGTTCTCGGTCCCGTGCCTGCTGGCTTCGGGCGCGGCGTACGATTTGATCGCGCGACAGCGACATCAGCCGCAGGAAGGTCAGCCCCCCGAACAGGACACATGCCGCCATCACCACCCATTGCAGGTTTTCCATGCCGACCGGACTCCTCGCCGTGCTTGACGGTGCCAATGACCCGATTCGGGTCAAAACGGATCGGTGTAAGCTTGTCCCGGTTGCCCCTCGGCGCTGGGCGTCATCAGGATCTGGCTCTGCTGGAGAAACTCGTTTTCGTTCATGACGACCGTTTCATACCCCGGCTTTCGCAGCCGGATGGGAAGGCCCCCGGATATTTTGTGCTTGAAAATGTTCCACGCTCCCTTGCCGTCCGTCTCGCCGATCCGCGCCCATGCCCCCCCGGGCCGTTGCTGTTCGATGATGACGCCATTGATGGAGCCGGAGGCCTCGCGGTCGTACACGGCGCCGAAATGGGAGAACTCCGTGCATCCGCTCCCCACGAGCATCGCCATTGCCGGCAGGACGACATGAACGATGCGCCGCGCCCGATCGGCCGGCGGGCGGCGCGTCCTAGGACCCGATGTACCTGGCATAGGCGCTCCTGGCCTCCGTGATGTCCTGCGTCCCCTGAATGATGGCGCGGCCGTCGCGGAAAAGGGTGATGGCATAGTGGTCCACCGTGAATCGTAATAAGTATCGGCTTTGCAACAGCGGGCGCTTTGCCACCGGCGCAACTCTTGCCGCAACGGCTGATAAGTCTGCCATCGCGCCGTCGCCGCCGCCGATCTGGACCGCGTTGCGGCCGCAAAGCGTCGCCTGCCGGTCCCCCGCGGGGCGATCGAGATACTCGAAACGCCGCTGCCCGCAGCAGGGACAATCGGGCGTCCGCGCCGCGCCGATCTCGAAGTGTTCCATCGCGGGCCGCCAGGCGTCGATCTGGACGAGATGGCGCGTGACGTCGTCCAGGCGGCCGGTGAGAATCTTCAGCGCCTCGTTCACTTGCAGCGTCGCCACGAAATGCACGGTCGTCCCGAGGATTCCCGCCGTGTCACAGGTGGGGCTCGATCCCGGCGGCGGCGGCTCGCTCCAGACGCACCGAAGGCACGCCGTCTGCCCGGGAAGGATCGGCATCATCATGCCGCCGGTCGCGATGCAGGCGCCGTAGACCCAGGGGATCTGGAGCTTGACCGACACGTCGTTGATCAAGAAGCGCGTCTCGAAGTTGTCGGTGCCGTCCATGATCAGGGCGGCGTCTTGTGCCCACGGCAGGATATTGCCGCCGTGCGCGTCCGCCACGATCGGCTCGATTTGCACCGTCGAATTGACGCGCGACAGTTTTTCGGCGGCGGCCACGGCCTTGGGTACGCCCGCCTCGACGTCGCCCTCGTCGAAGAGCACCTGCCTCTGAAGATTGTTGAGTTCGACGAAATCGCGATCGACGATCCGCAGGCGACCGACCCCGGCGCGGACCAGCGAATCCGCGATGACGGTTCCCAGCGCCCCGCACCCGATCAGCGTGACCGCCGAGTCGGCGAGGCGTCGTTGGCCTGCTTCGCCGATCTGCGGGCAGAGCATCTGGCGGTGATAGCGCCCGAATCCGCTCCGAAGCTGATGATCTTTCGATGCGTCTTCCATGTTGTTCGATGATCCGGCGGCAATCGCAACGGCCGTTATTCGTACGACGCGGACGGCGGCTCGTCGTCTTCCCTTGCCAGGGCGGCCAGAAACCCCTCGGGCGGCGGCGGCTCATCCTCGTTGGGCAGCGTCGGCGGATGGATGCTCGCCGGGTGGATCGGCGCGGCGACCGGGGCCGACGACGGCACGGCCGCGGACGGCCATTGGGATTTTTCAGAAATTCGATACACGGCGAACGAACCCCGCGCGGCATGGATCAACGTGGCGCCGAATACGATGGCGAGAATTTGATTGATCCCCAGGCCGACCGTGATCCCCGACAATCCGTAGACGACCATGATGACGCCGCTTGTGCCCGTAACGATTACGTCCGCCAGCAGACCCGCACGCGATCCCAGGTAACAGATTCCCGCCACGACCCACATCAGCGCTCCGCCGACCCTGAGCGTCCAATAGAAGATGGCGACCATCGCGTTGAAAAACGGGCTAGCGGAAATGCCCTCGGCGGCGTACATCCAGCCGAAAAAGAGCATCAGCGATCCGGCGACAAGGGCGTGAAACGCGGTCTGTCGAATCCGATCGTGCATGGCGGGGTACTACCCAGTGCGGTCCGACGAGACTCCGACGCCTACGCCGGGCTGGCGCCGCGTCCCAGCGCCGAGCTGGCGGTTTCGAGCCAGTGCGTCGCCTGGCGAACCTGGTCGGGATTGCTCAGTCGTGCCAGGCAGTCCTTCAAGTAACCCTGCGCCGTCTCGTATCGGGACAGGTACTTGGCGTTGATGATGCCCAGGACCAGCTTGATCTGATAGACGTCCGAGTCCGCCGGATATTGCTTGACGAATTTTTCGTAGGCATCGGCCGCCTGGGCATACCGCCCGGCGGTCATCAGTTGATTCGCCACCGACAGCATGTGGCGGCGCGGCAGCACCTGATCGTCGTCCCTGGCGATCAACTGCTCGTAGCGCTCGACGGCGCCGTCGTAGTCGTGCAAATCGAGTTTCTCGGCGATCTCGGCGCGAAGGGCGACGACCTCGTCGTCGACCGGCTCGTCCGCGATCTCCAGCGGGCGCCCCGTGACGGCTGATACCGGCCGCGCCATGCGGCCGTAGGTCGCCTGCGCCCGGGCGTTGGGATCGGCCATGACCGACCGGAATTGTTGCCGCTGGCGGCGGCGCTTGATCAGAGCCATGATGTCGTATTGATCGCGCGGCAGCGCCCGCAGCATCAGCATCGCGGCGCAGACGACGAATCCGAAGACGTAACCGGACATGTGGGCCGAATAAGCGACGGCGGTCGTCTCGCCGGCCAGGCCGGGGGCGACGACGTTGTCCCACAGGATGATCTTGACCACGATCAGGATCGTCGCCCGAATCTGAATGGTCCCGATGTATAACCAGAACCAGTAAAACACCGTGATCCCGGTCCGCGGAAAGAGCACGAGAAACGCCGTGGTCACGCCCGCGATCGCACCGCTCGCGCCGAGGACACGGGCCCCGTCAAAAAACACGAAGCCGACGCCGGCGAACACGCCGCAGGCCAGATAGAACAGCAGATACGTCACGTGCCCCATCTTGGCGTTCACGGCGTTGCCGAACACCCAGAGGAACAGAAGATTCCCGGCGACGTGCCAGAAGTCCGCGTGGAGAAACTGGTATGTGAAAAACTGGACGAGATGCGGCACCGCCCCATCGAGCACCCAGGGGTCCTTGGCCGCCTCGGCCTCCATCGGGTTCATGGTTCGGGGCAGGAAAATATCGAGAAGGAAATAGGACGCGATGTTGATGCCGATCAGGGAATAATTGACGTACGGCGTCCGCCGATAGGCCGAATCCGTACCGATGGGAATCAGCATCAAGGGGCCGGGCCCTCCGCCTCGGGAAAGTCGGCCCGGTCATCGCCCCAATCGGGCCTGGCGCCGAATCCCACGTCGGGGCATTCTAGGGAGCAGAAGCGGACGGCTCCAGCAAAGTCTCGGCCGGCGCGGCCGCGCCCGGCGGCTGGTTCATCGGCTGGGCGAGTTATCGCATGGATGAACCGCTGCATGACCGCGGCAGCTCGGATAGGGGCACACGACGCCGGGGGAGGACCCTAAAGCCCCAGCGCCGCGATGAACATGGGAATGTCGGCTACGTCAACCATATTCATCATGTCGAAATCGCCGCAGGCACAATTGCCGGCGGAGGTCCCGAAGACCAGGCATTCGACGAAAGGAATAATATCGGCGCCGTTGATGAACGTGTTTTCGTCGAGATCACCCATCACCGCGCACGACGGCACCAGCGTGAGGATGCCCCCGGCGGACATCGCCATCTGTCCGTCGGGATTGGTCACGGTGACCGTTCGCGCCCCCAGCGCCGCGCCGCCGGCGACGTCGATATTGAGCTTGATCGTCGTGGGGTCGATATACGTCACGCTATTCACCGTGACGTCGCCGCCGTCGACGGCGGCCGAAATATGCAGCGGGAAACTGGGATCGGGATCGAAGAATCCCGAGCCGGACGCGCTGACGCCCATGATCGTCACGACGGCGCCGGTCGCCCCCAGCTCCACGGTCGGCGGATTGGCGGAGTCCGGCGTGGCCGGCGGCGGCGCCACAAGCTCGATCAGACGAATGGCCCAGGAATTTTGTGCGTTGCAGTACTCCTGGGCCGTCCAGATCGTCATGCCGTCGGCCGGATCGAGCATGGCCGACGAATAGTCGCCCCAGCGCTGGACGGACCCCCCTTCGACGTTATAGTCGGAGCCGGTGGTCTGCACGACGTCGGGGGTTTGCATGGTCCCCAGGGTATCACTGCTCAAGCGTCCGGCCGCCGCAATCTCCGCCCGCCGCAACGTGCCGGCGATGCTGCATCCAAGGGCGGCGTGTCCCTGCCGATTCATCGCGACGCTCGGCATCCAATAGTAATCGAAGTCCGCCGCGGCGCTGTCGAAGACCGAGCCGCTCTGTCGAAGCGTGGGGGCTCCGGTCAGATCCTCAATCTCATACCATCGACTGCCGGTTCGATTGCCAAAAATGTTCGACACACCCGAAGTGTTCATCCGGATATTGTGCGCGGTCCAGAGCGTTCGCAATCCGGTCTCCTGATTCAGGAAGATGGTCGCCTGATAGACTCGATCATCCAGCGCGTCCAGATTCGCGGTGCTACCCATTGCGGGCACGTTCAACGGAAACTGCGTACTGGGAAGCGTCACATTGAGATTTCCGGAAATCGACGGGGTGCCGCCCGGATCGGAAATCCGTCTCAAGGTCAGGCGGCCGAACACCGCGTTGTCCGGGCCGATGAAATAACCCTCCGTGGCCGCCGGATCGTCGTTGCTGACGCCCTGGGGAGCGAAGGGTCCGTTCCCGGTGCTGGTCGCCATCTGGCGAAAGGCGGTCACGACGATGGGCCCGCCGGAGAGCACGGAACTCTTGCGTACGACGTGACCCGACGTGCCGAAATACGATGTGCTGGAAAATATGTTGCCGCCGATGTACAGGGCGTTGATGTCAACGCCCAGCGACGCGTAATCGAATAGCCGATTCGTGTCCCCCGGCGGCGATACCGTATCGTGTTCGAAAAAGTAGAACGTGAAGCTGGACTGGCTCGTGATCGTGGGACCGTCGCTGACGGCAATCACCACGCGATTTCCGAACGCCAGCGTGATGGCGGTCACAAACCACCGGTTATCCGAGCGGTCGTATCGAATGCGCGGATCGCCCACGGTGATGCCGCCGCGCACGCTTTGAAAGAACAGGTTGAGCGTCGTATTCAGGCCGCCGATCGCGCCGGTCTTGTCAAATACGCGGATGCGCCCGTTGGTGACCGCGAGGATTTGCGCCGGGCCGACGTCCGCAATCGTGTCCGGCGGAATGACGAAGCCCGACTGCCCAAACGTCAGTGCCAGGAAGCTCTCCCCCACGGTCTGCGGCATTTGGGGCGCCCCGCCATGCCCCGCGGCGGCCTGGCCCTCGGCCGTTTGCGCGTCGCCAATCGGCCAGCGCGAGGTCTGTGGGGCATTCGGGTCGGACGGACGTGTTCGCCGCCAGGGTATTTCCATCTCCGGCTTGAGGATGACGCCAGCGGACGGCGGCGCATCTGCCTCTTGCAGCGGCGCGCCGCGATTCATGATCTCGACAACCGTCTCGCGAACGCCCATCGCGCCGGTCCACGGCTGCCCGACGGTGACGGAATTCGGGTCATTGTTGATCGCCTGCAATCGAGCAAACTCGGCCGGGTCGAGCTCATACGGCTCCACCTTGCGATCCTCGACAGGCAAGGAAACCGGATCTGAGGTCAGCGGGATCGAAGGCCCCCCCGGAATGCCCCTCGGCGCTACACCGACTTGCCGGTCGGCATTCGTCCCGATGCGGGGCTGACTTTCCGAGCAGCCCGTCATGACCCCCAGGCACAAAAGAACGCTGATCCGACCGACAACATTTTGCCATGGCATTACGACACCTCGTTTCCCGTTCGTCAAATCAGCGGCGAGCCGGCGGACGGAGTCCACCCGTTGTTCCCCAAACTGAATTGACGGTTCGACGCGTGCCACATGGCCCTATGTCGCAGACGTCCATATATGGGACATAGCTTATCAAATGAGTCCGGGGTGAACCACCACTTTCCGTCGTCACCGGTGAACTTGATCCGTTGCCATATGGTCGATCCATGGCAGCGGCGTACGCCATTCTCCGGCAGGGCGACGACCAGGGCACGGCGCCAATATTGATAACTTATTTCCTGAAAGGTAGTTATGTTCACCTGGTTCCCGCTTTCCATCGGTCGGACCACTGAGGATCAAGACAAAATGTGTCTCATGCCTCGGCGAGCGCCGTCACGGCGAGTTTGTGGGCTCATACGCAATTCGCCGGCGGTTGCAGCACGACGCGATCGATGCGATACTGGCGTGGCTCCGGGCTCAAATCATGGCCTGGACCGTGGCTCGGAATCACCCCGGCGCGGGGAGCAATCAGGGACAATATCCGATGTTTGCAATCATCGAAGACGGCGGGAAACAGTACCGCGTGAAAAAGGGCGACACGATTCACGTCGAGATGCGGCAACTCGCGGAGTCGGAAACGACCCTGGAGTTTGACAGGGTGCTGATGGTCGGCGAGGGGTCCAAGTGCAAGGTCGGCACGCCATGGATCGAAGGCGCGAAGGTCAGGGCGAAACTGGATAAGGAGGTCAGAGGGCCCAAGCTGCGGATCGTCAAGTTCAAGCGGCGAAAGGGCTATCGACGGCACACCGGGCATCGCCAGGATTACCTGCGCGTGGCCATCGATGCGATCCTGGCATGAGGGGTTCCGCTCTGTCGGCGCACCGACACTGACCGCCGGCGTCACGATCATCCCGAACAGCGCAGTAACACCATTATGAAACTCGCCTCGTCCACCCGACTCGTTTTCACACCGTTGATCCTGACCGCGTGGATCGCGGCATGCGCGGACCCCGCGGCCGATCAGGCGGGCGCCGGTCATGGGGCGCGAGTCGCCGGTCCGCGCCACCCAGCATTATCTTCGGAGAATGCGTCGGACTCGTCGCCCACGGTCGGCGTCGCGTCGAATCGCCGGGGTGACGCAGCTGGCCTGCATCGAATCGAATTTCAGATGCCGCGCGGCGAGGTCCTTTATTACGACATCGAAATGCAGCGTCGAGAGAGCGGCGCCGTTCCGCCCCTGCTGTCTTATACGACGTCGATCGAGGAGCGGCGCGTCATTCGCCAGAAGGTGCTGCCGTCAGCCGCGATCCGCGCGCCGTCCTCCCCCGGCAACGTGCCCAATTACGAAACGATGAGCTGGAAGTGCGAGCGCCTGGAGGTTGAAGAGCAGAGCATGCGAGATCGCGCCGCGTTCGACTCGCTTCGCGATGCCTATCCTCCGCCGACGCTCTTTGATCTCGGGAACATCCCCGGGGCAAAGGTCACATTCATTTTGGACCGATCGACCATGAAGCCGGACAGAATCAGCATCTCTCCGGGCAAGACCGCCGGCGCCAGCGCCGGTCGAAAGAAGCTCAGCCGGATCGCCGCCCAAATCGCGCTGAAGGAGGAGAATCTCGGCGCGCTGATCGACGATCTCGCCGCGTGGTGGCTGCCGGATCGCCCGCTTCGGGAGGGCGAGTCCTGGGAACGGCGTCATCGGGAGGAAAAGAAGACGTTCGGCACGGTCGAGACGGTTCTGAAAGGGACGCTCAAGCAGGTGCAGTCGAGCGGCGGTCGGCAGATTGCCCTGCTCGAATTCGAAGGGGACGTAACGCTTTCGCCCCCCGAGGCCCCGGCCGAATCGGCCGCCACGACCCGACCCGGCGCGAAGCGCGATTTCAAACTGGAAGGGACGATCTGCCAGGGGAATGCAGAATTCGACCTGACCCACGGGCGTCTTGTCAACCTGACGATACGCCGCGAGCTGGCCTTCGTCGCCGACGTCGAATCCGAGGAATCGGAGAAGATGCAGTTGAAGTCGGGGTCGTCGTTTCTCATGAAAGTCAGAGTCACGGAGGACGCGCCGCCGCAGCCGATCATCATCGGCGGGCCGAAGCCCCCACGGCTCGAGGAGGACATCGAGGGTCAGCCGCAGACGGCGCCTCGCACCCGCCCCACGACCCAGAGCAAAGCGCCCAAAAAGGTGAAATCGCCTTGAGCCGCGACCGAGGCGGAGGTCTCCATGCGTCACTACGCGCGCCGGCCAGTGCGCCCCTCGTTCGCCCGAAACACGCCCTTTATCGGCTTGACAGAGTCCGAAACGAATCGTATGACTGTTTTCGGCAGGTTGAGCGATGCCCCGATTGTCGTCGAAACGACGCCAATTTCGGGCCAGGAGCGTGATTCAGGACGCATCTTCGGGTCCATGGCAGAGGGGCCGATGCGTGCTTGACGCCATTGCAGGCCGCCGAGTGTCGGCCGAATCCAAATACGTCATGCCAGGAGTTTTGATGATGGTACGACTTGCGTCGCGATTTTCACTGGGGGTTTTTCTCGTCTGCACCGGGTGCGGCTCGTCGTCACAGGTGGCGACTGTTGAGTTCAGCGAATTGATCGAGCCGGAGTCGCCCCTGGACGCCGGCCACATGCAAATCGCCGTGATGAATGCAAACGTCTCGGGATCGACGGACGAATTCGACCAGGACAAATGGTCGACGATGACCGCCGACATGATTCAGCACTTTCTCGAACAGTCGCGCGAGTCCTACAACATCCCGCTGAAGCTCGTCGATCGCGAGCATCTGAAGCTGACGATGGGCGAGAAGGACCTCGCCGCCGCCGGCATCACCGACAGCGGCGATAGTCTGGCCTCGGCGGCGGTCAAGGGCGCCGACACGATCCTGACCAGCAAGGTCACGGTAAAGATCGACAAGCAGGTCGGCAAGCAACGGACGATCGACGCGATGTCGGTCTTCGGCAGCGCCTGGGGAGGCGGCGGCGGCATCGACACCACCGAGGTGGACGAGGAACGCCGCAACATCACGGTCACCTGCCAGTTTCAACTCAAGGATGCCGCCACCAACGACATCATCGCCTCCTACAACGGCATGCCCGAGCAGGACACTCAGGAAACGTCGTCGGGATTCTTCTTCGGGTCCAGCCAGACCGAAGCCGACATGACCCCGCGCGACCAGGTCATCGGGTCGATCATCGAGCGCCAGGCCAAGCAATTCATGTCGAAGTTCGTTCCGGTCCGCATCGAGGAGCGCATTGAGGTCGAGGCCAGCGGCCACGAGGCGTCCGAGGCCGGCGTCCGGGCCCTGGTGATCGAGGACTTTGAACTGGCCCTCGATCATTTCAAGCAGGCGATCGCCGAAGATCCAGAGGACGAAGAATCGCTCTTCGGCGCCGGCGTCGCGTGCGAGAAGCTCAAGCGATTCGACGATGCCCGCAAGTATTACAAACTGGCCCAGTCGCTGGAGGCCGAGAATCCGAATTACCGCCAGGCGGTGCGGCGCGTGTCGCAGGCCGGCTAGATCCTTGGCGTTGGCCGTCGGCCAGGCGTTGGGCCGATCGGCCGCACAGACACGAGATGGTTCCTTTCAATACGGAGGCACTTCGATGAAGGCGATCCGAACGACAATGTTGATCGCCATGGCCGGGCTGGTCGCGGCCCCGGCGATGGCCGACGACGCGCAGCGGCAGGCGCAGAACAAGTTGCTTGCCAAACGCGCCGCCGAGGCAGACGCCTACCGCAAGCTCGGCGAGACGATTCAGGGACTCCAGATCACATCTGAGACGTATGTTCGCGACTTCATCGCGGAATCCGACGTGATTCGATCGGAATTTGACGGATTCGTCCGCGGCGTCCGCTTCGGAACGCCCAAGTGGGACTCCGAGGGCATCTGCACCATTGAGGCCGAGGTCACCGTCGCCAAAGTCATTGAAGAGCTCAATGCCATCCACAAGCGGCACTACAAGGGCAACATCCTCAAGGCCGAGGACTTCAGCTCCATCAAGCGTTATTTCACCAAGGAGATCATCCAGGCCGTCGGCATGGGGGCCCCGCGACCCGAACTGCCTCCCGACGTTCCCGGCGGCGCGCTGGCCATGCCCCCGGGCGTGACGGCGCCCGATCCCGTGGTCCCGGCGATCTGGAAGGCCATTCCCGCGCAGGAGCGGCTCATGGCCCGCCGGGCAGCCGAAATCGACGCCAAGCGAAAGCTCCTCGAGCGAATCAAGGGGCTGCGCATCACGAGCGACACGCTGGTACGCGATTTCGTCGCCGAGTCCGACCGCATCGACGCCGAGGCCCGCGGGATGATCGTCGGCGCCCGTGAAACCGGCAGCCCCTACTATCACGACAATGAGCTGATCGTGGAAGTGACCGTCGAGGTGCCGGTCGAATCCGTCATCACGACGATCAAGAGTCTGCACAAGCGATATTACAAGGGCAACAGCGTCAGGGGCATGGATATCGACGAGGTGACCCGGCATATCAACAGTAAGACCTTCGAGGCCGTCGGCATGGGCGTCCCCCGGCCGCAGGCCATCGCCATCGTGACGCAGACCACGCAGTTCAGCATGCCCGATTGGGTCACGCAGACGATCCGGGCCGAGGGCAATGGCGTGCCCCGCGGCGACATCGCCGGCACGCCCCAGGGCAAGCTGATGGCCGCCCGCGCCGCCGAGTTGGACGCCAAGCGCCGGCTCGCCGAGCAGATCATGGGCTTCCAGATCGATTCCGACACGACGGTCCGCGATTTCGTCACCGAGCAGGACGAGATCAACACGCGCCTGAACACCTACATCCAGGGCGCCTACGTCAAGTCCACCCGATACGACAGTGACGGCACGGCCACGGTCGTCGTGGAGATGCCCGCCATGCAGGTTTGGGAAGTCGTCCATACGTACATCCGTATCAAGAACATCTGACGATCAGCAAAGGGAGCTACCGATGATCCGCAAATTCTTCGCCTTCGCCTGCGTGCTCGCCTTCTGCTTCGCGCTGGCCTGCGCCGAAGACGAGTACAAGGTCACGCAGGAGACACAGGAGCAGAGCGAGTCCGATCCGGAAATGTCCTCGCCGGGCACGATGGTCGTCGAGTAGGGACGGACCTGACGCGGTGGCCGATCGCCGCGACAATCCGCCGCTGATATTCCAGGACCCGGGGCCCGACGCCCGGGTCCTGATTATTTCGAGGGGCTGGCGGCCATGCGTCTCCGAAGGATGTTGATTCTCCTGCTCCTGGCCGCGGCGGGGGCGGGCTTTCTCGCCTGTGCCAACGACCGGGAGATCCTCGATCGCCACGAGCAGGCGCTGGCGGACGAGGATGAATAGTCCACCGGGGCGCGGATGCCGATGACGGCGCCTAATCAATCACCGACGAGCGCCGCCTCCGGCCCCTGGTACGCCGCCGGGCTCGGCTTTGCATGTACCCAATGCGGCAACTGCTGCTCGGGGGCTCCGGGCTACGTTTACGTGACGCGCGACGAGATCGCGAAGATTGCCGCCTTCTTGGGTCGACGCGACGAGTCCCTCGGCCCGGAATATCTGCGCCGCGTCGGCCGACGATATTCGCTGACGGAGGACAAACGCAGCGGCGACTGCTGCTTTCTCCGACACGCCGACGGAAAGCGTATCTGCGGCATTTACCCCGTTCGCCCCTTGCAGTGCAGGACCTGGCCCTTCTGGGACGTCAATCTGGAATCGCCCGATGACTGGAACGAGGCGGCCCGCGACTGTCCTGGAATGAACCGGGGCCAGCGATACGATCTGGTCCAGATCGAAGTGCGGCTGAATGCCAGACGATGGGAAGACGTGCCGCCGTGACGGTCTCGCTCAACCATCTCGTTATGCAGGGCGGCGGTGCAGCGAAACCGGCCGATAGGTCCGGCCGGGCCACGTCGCCGACCCCCTTCGAAAGGCATATGGCGTCGCTCTATGCCGACGTCGATCGCGCGATTGCCGCCCGCGACCCGGTCTGCACGAATCGAGGGCATTGCTGCCGCTTCGGGGAATACGGCCACCGGCTGTTCGTGACCGATGTCGAGCTGCAATACTTCCTTTCGGGTGTCGACCGGACGGCCCCTTCCCCCGGCGAAGATCGCTGCCCCTATCAGCTCGGCGGAATCTGTACCGCCAGGGACCGCCGCCCGCTCGGCTGCCGCGTCTTTTTTTGCGATCCGAATGCCCAATCCTGGCAGCCCGCACTCTACGAATCCGGCCTCCGAAAGCTGAGGGACATCGGCGGGCGGTTCGGCATCGGCTATCGATATCGCGAGTGGTTATCGGCGCTGGCATTCCCGGATGGCTCATCGCGGTAGTGCCCGTCGCAGGCCATATTCCCGCCCCGCCTCGTGGTCGGCCGTCGGACGGCGTTGACCTGCCGCCGCCTGCCTTCGTAGAATAGACGAGTTCTTGAGGGGGGCCTGAACTGCCCCGCTGATATCGGCCGACGACGACGCGGCCGCACGCCCAGAATCGTCATCCCGCCGGCAAGCAAGCTCCGGTGAAGAGCCAGAAAAGAGATCCACCATGAAGCGACTCAAATCCCTACTGTTGGCTGTGGCCGTCGCCGCCCTCGTGGCCCCGACGATTGGATGCGGCATCGGATCGACCGAGCCCGAGAACCGCCGCATCGTCCAGCGCGTCGCCGAGTACGACACCCGGATGCTCGTGGACGACATATCTTTGTTCGCTCAGACCAAGCGTCCGTTTCGTGGTTCGAGATACCTGCTCGACTAGAGCATTTTCGATCTTTCCGTAGCGTCCGCCCTCCGTGGCGGACGGACAGTCGGCTGCCGCCGGCGCTCCGTTTTCATTGTAAATCGTCCGCCCTCCGTGGCGGACGGACAGTCGGCTTGGTTCTTACAGTTTTCTCGTCGGCCCCGACGGAGCGGGGCCGCTACACAATTGCCAAATCCGCTCTAGCCGTCGCGTCCTGCCGCGATCAAGGGGCGTCCCCGCCGCCGCGACCCTCGCGCTTGGGCGCGGCATCGCGCCCACTTAGAATGGCCGCATGACCGCCTACCCATGGGTGCGTTTGCTGGCGCTGGCGGAATGCCCCCCCGAGGGAAAGTCCAGATTCGTCGCCTGCAACGGCCACGAACTGGCGGTCTTCCATCTGGCCGAGCCGCGGCGCTTCGTGGTGACACCCAATGGCTGCCCACACGCCGGCGGAAATCTCGCGGCGGGCCACATCGAGGATCATCAAGTCTGCTGCCCCTGGCACGAATGGACGTTCGACCTCGACACCGGTTCGTGCCGCCTCTCGCCGGAGGTGTCGCTCACGCGGTATGAGTCCCGGCAGACCGAAGATTTCCTTTGGGTGCGATTACCTGACTGACGCTTGTCGCATCTGTCAATCGATCAAGGCGGCGATAAGCGAATCGTCGGGCGACAGGACTGAATAATGCCGCCACGCGGCCGCGCCGCCGGCCCGATCACCCGAGTAGAATCTCATATAGCCCAAGAGCAGCCAGAGCCGCGATTCGTCGGGCTGATTCCGCGCCGCCAGCCCCAGGCGCCGCAGGTGAAAATCAAATACGTCGCTGGCGCCGTACGATCGGCGGATGTCCAGCGCCGAACGGTCCAGTTCCGGTGATCCCAGCAGGTCCGCCCGGACGGCCTCGGCCGCTTCGAAATACTGCCCGACGGCGAAAGCGGCCGTCGCCAGCCCGACGTGAAATCGCGCATCGGCGCAGCCGAGACGGCCTGCGGCTCGATAGGCCTGCACGGCGCGACCGAAGTCGCCCCGTCGCAGCGCCTTCATTCCCCGGCCCAGGGCCACTTCGACGCCGCCGATATCCGGATCGTGCCCGGCGTCAATGCCACTTGTCGGCGTCACGGGAGCATCCAGGGTCGTCGCCGGAAACGTCTTCGGGCGATAGCCAGATGGCGGCGCTGCCTGAGCGCGTCCGATTTGCATCAGCGCCGACGTCACCGGTGCGGGATCGGCCTGAACGGGCCACCAACCCGGTGCCGGATTCGCGGCGGACAGATGGGTCGCCGATCCGATCGGTCCGGCCCCGGAGCGCGGATCCGGATGCTCCGATGCCGATGGGGGCAGATAGGAATAGAGCGATGCCGCGGCGCCGGAGTTGACGACGTTGGCCGATTGATAGGCGGCGAATCCCGCGTCGACGGCGTTCAATGGAACATTCGCCGTACCGATCGGATCGAAGAACGATCCGGCCAGATATGGATCGAAGTAAGTGCCGTTGCTGGTATAGTGATGATGAAACACGATCGGCGCCGGCGCGAACCGCCGGCGCAGCGCCGGCGGGCCGAACCGCGGGTCGCCGCCGCGAACCGCCGCGCCGCCGGGACTGAACATGCGATCGAGCAGCGATGACGACTGCGATGGATGCTGCCGCACGGCCGCGGAAAGAGCGCGTCGCCATGCCCTTCGCTGGCCGAATGCCTCGGGCACGGACAGGCCGAGCGCCATGGACGCGACGATGGCCGCGACTACCTGACGGCGTCTGGCTGGCACGTTCTCACCGCTCCGATCTGTCTGATGATATGACAGGGCCGAGGCGTCGTTCAAGCAATCGGGGCTCGCCGCGGGGCCGGGCGCGATAATGTCGCGGCAACGGATCGGAATCGCCCCGATGGTCGGGTCGCCGGCGGCAGGCGTCCGCCGGTCGGCCGACGGACGCTCCTCGACGCCAAGGGCCGTTGCCGATGTAGTCGTATGACGATCGAGACGATTTCGGTCCGCCCCGCCGGCGTCCCCTCGCGGCCGCGCGTTCACTGCCAGGCCGTCGGCGCGCCGCCGGTGACGACCATGTCCGGCATCCGCGCCGTGCTCTTCGATGTCGATGGCGTCATCGCCGATACGGCCGTCCTGCACGCCGCCGCCTGGCGCCGCCTGGCCGTCGAAGTGGGACTGGGCTTCGACGACCGGCTGGCAGATGCCGTGCGCGGCGTCACCCGCGAGGAATCGCTGGACATCGTCCTCGGAGACCGCCGCCTCTCGCGCCGGCGGCGGACCGAGTGGATGGACCGCAAGAATCGGTATTACGTTGAGGCGCTGGGGCAATTGGCCGAGCGCGACCTCCTGCCCGGCGTCATGACGCTCATGGACGACCTGTCCCGGTTGGGCATCCGCATCGCCGCCGTCTCGGCCAGCAGGAACGCCGGAACCGTTCTCGAAAAACTCGCCGTGACGGATCGTTTCGAGGTGGTCATCGACGGACAGGCCGCCGGACCGGGAACCGGCGCATCGAATCGTTACCTGGCGGCCGCGGCGGCGATGGGCGTCGGGGCGACGCAATGCGCGGTGATCGAAGATTCCGCGGCGGGAATCGAGGCGGCCACCGCCGCCCGAATGAAAGTCGTGGGCATCGGCACGCCGGTGCGAATGGCCGGCGCGGACCTGGTTTTCGAATCGCTCAGCGGAGTCCGCGGAGACATGCTGATTCGCTGGCTCTCGCCCGGCGGTTGACGGATCGGCGCGTCGCGACCGACGCACCCGAAGGGACGCTCCCCGTTGACGCGGGCGCGGGATCAATTCTCCGCGGCCAGTTCGGCGAGCACCGACGGCGGAAACACATCCGTCGGATTGGGGATGAACTCCTCCGGAATCGGCGCCATCAGGTCCTCCTCGTCCACCGGCCATGACGACTCGGGACCAAGGGCGCAATCGATGACGAAGAGCAGTCGCGATGAGGACTTCTCATCGCTTCCGGCGGGTACGATGACGTAGCCCAGCAGCCGCTCCGTCGGTTCCAGGCCTCCGAACATGCTCTCCGCGTCGTCCGACTCCTTCAGCAATTGCATATAGGCCTCGAGCCCTTCCGGCTTCACGAACAGCAGCGAGCGGTCCGCGCCGTTCTTCCGATACGACATCACCATGACCGCCTCGCGCGACCAGTCGAGTATGTTGTTCACGACGACGTCGCGAAACGCCTCATCCCCGGTCGACGGCGGCGCTCGATACGTCGGCGAATCGGCCCGATCCGGGGCGCTGATAGCGACCATGCCCCCCGCTGCACCGACTCGGCCCTCGGCATGAAGTCCGCCGATCCCGGTCATCGCTTGCAGCGCCGCATCGTCCAGGCGCGGCAGGAGCTCGGTGAAGTTGTCCTTGACCGCCTGCCAGGTGAAGTGCCGCCCTGTCTCGTCCTGCGGCGCGGGGTCGAACGACTCCGGCGGCGACGTCAGAAACGCGAGGCCCGGAATCGTCCGGCCTCCCCAGTCGCACAGCCGAACCGAAAACCCCCACCCGCGGTTTTTCGGCGCCGCCAGCCCCTCGATGAGGACCGACAGCTCATTCCATCCGGCGCGCAGCGGCGCGTACATCGCCACGGTGTCGACGAGGTTGCGATCCTCGTACTGACCCGATGCGTAGTAGGCCCCCTCGTGAATGCAGCGGCCGTTGACCCAGACGGCGGCGCCGTCATTCTGGCCGAGCCACAAACGCACATCCTGATCGGCCGGGCAATAGACCCAGCACGTCGCTCGCGCCAATCCGGATTCGACTCGAAGCTGCCGCCGCAGATCGACGAACCGCGCCTCGGCTTCCATGACGATCGATTTCTCGGCAGGTCCCGCCGGCCACCGCGTCGGCAGCGGCGCCCCGTCGGCGGATGACGCCGCGCCCGCCGACAGCGGGCCCTCGACTTTCCACCGGCGGACGTATTGTTCCATGGGTCCCGGCATGTCCGCCATCTGCACGCGCCGAATCATCGTCGGGCTGAATTGATAGCGAAGTGCCGCGCGGATGGCATAACCCTCGTCGGTGACCGGTTGATGACCGGCATCCAGCAACTCGCCCGCCGCCGGCCAGCCGGGACCGATCTCGCCGACTGCGGCCGCCCAGGCGAATTGGGCGTAGAACGCGGAGAGCAGTTCCTGCCATTTCGCATCGGCAAAGAGCCAGGACATCGCCGAGCCGTTGGGACCCTCGTCGCCGCCGATCGTCGGGGTCGCCGTGCTCTGCTCGCCTTCCGGGCGCGGCCGAACGAAGAACACGCCGTCGAACCAGCCGCGCTCGGCGACGATATCGCGCGGCGGGCCCAACCGCTCGCCGGGATACACGGCCCAATCCGAAACGGATTCATTTTCGATCTCATGGACTGTCGCCAGCGGCGCGAGTTGTCCGCGCGTCGCGGCCCAGACCATGTATTGCATCAGCAGCCAGTTCGCCTTGAACTCGAAGGCCTCGACGTCGGAGAGCTTCGTGCCGCCTCGCTCTCCGAGAATCACGATCAGACAAGTCCAGTACGACGGATTCGTCTCGAAGGCCGCGGCGCCGCAGCGCTCCATGTAATCGAAGACTGAAAACGGACCGGCCATCATGCGGTCGAGCATCTCCCCGCCGCGAAACTGACTGTCGCCGTGGTTCCGGTAGATGGTTCGGCACTCGTCGAATTCGCCGAACGCCGGCCCGAACAAGCCGGCCTGCTGCAAGAACAGCCCCCAGCGATAGTGTTCGTTGAAATTCCCGGTGGGGTTGAATGGTCGGTCTTCGTAAGTCAGCAGGCGGACGCCGCGACGGGCGAACCGGGCCAGGTCGGCGTTCGGCGACGACGCCAGCTTCTCGTAGGCAAGCTTCGCCTCGCGCTTGTTGCCACCGACCTCGTTGGCGAAGGCCACCAGGTAATCGCGGATCTGCTCGTCGGCGGCCTGCCGGTAGAGATGCGCGATCGGCCCGCACGTTGTGTCGTCCAGTAGAAGCGGATCGGCCATGCCATAGACCCGCCAGTTGACGCCTTTCGCGGCGGTATCGACGTCGATCGACAGCGCCAGGCGGTTCATGCCGAATTCAGGGTTTCCGCGAATGACGTCGTAATTGATCACGTACGCCGTGGGGAATTCGAACAGCTCCCACTTCGGAAGCATCTGGCCGGACACTTTGAACTGAATCGTGGCGGGAACCTGCACCTTCGTAATCTGCCCGCCCTGCCCAGGGTCCGCCAGCGGCACGGGCGCCTGCTCCGAAAAGGGCCGTGCCGCGATGAGCACCATCGCCTGTTGCAACACGCCTCGGGCCCCGGTGGGAAGTCGGTACGACGCATCCTGGGCGCCCGGCTGGGCAGAGCCGGGCCCGAGCGGCACGACCGTTATCTCCTCGTGTCCCGCCGCCCTCGTCGGCGACGCGGCAGCGAGAGCGGATCCTAGAGCAATGGCGACCGCGATTCTCAAAGGGGGCCCTCCGTCCGAAATCCTCGAAACGGACCATTATTCCGCAACTACGGCGGGTCGTGCAAGCAGCGGACTGGGGGACAATGGCGCGGACGAGCTGATCTTGGGCCGGCGGCCCTATCAGGCGTGGCCGGAGGGTGAGGAGGCGGTGTCCTCGACGTCGTCGCCGTCTTCCAGCATCCAATCGAAGTCCGCGTCCGACGCCGGCGGAGCGCTTCGCCGCCCGATTCCGACGGTGCGGCCCGGATCGGTCGCCGCCCGTGTCGCGCGGCGGACGACGAGCCAGATGAGCATCAGGGCCAACGTCCCGCCAATGATCCACCACGATCGACTGCCGGCAGCGCCGACCGCGTCGGATGCGGTTGTCGAACCGACCGCCTCTATCGATCGCGCCACGATCAGCGGCCCCGCGCCGTCCTCGCCGCGGCCGGTGCGAAACGATCGCGCTTTGAAAAAGATCCCTCGCGCCCGAACGGGCGCAAGCCGCCGTATCGGCTCGGACCGGCCCGTGCAGATCACCGTGCAGATGGCGCGCGTCCCCGGCCGGGAGAGCTCATATTGAAACAGCCGCCCGATGCCGGGGCGATTCAGCACCTCAAGCTCGTTCGAGGTCTGAAGTCCGCCCTCGATGACGACCACGCGCCCACGATAATAGTCGGGCCTTTCCAGGAGCGGCTTCCACTCTACGGGCGCCGCCTCGCCCGGCCCGGCGTCGAGCAGCGCATCGGCCTCGCTCGACGCGACGAATTCGCACAGGCGATAGAACCCCGGATCGTCAAACGAATAAACGAAATCGCTGACCTCTCCGATGATCCGTCGGGCGTTGGGGGGATCGACCGCGGCATCCGGCCGTTGAAGCGCCGGGGCTATCGTGAACATGAAGCACGCAGAGAGAATCATTTGCACGACTGCGGCCTCCGGACGTCATGACCGCCGGACGACTTGGAACAATGACGCGATTCATTCATCCATTCGTGCCCGCGCCTCACGCTCAAGATCGAGCAGTTTCCCCTGCCAGGGCGGGCCTCCCAGATCAGGATACCACGCGTGTTCGACCTCGATCCCGATCGCGACCTCGCGGGCCAGGCCGCGGCGAAGCTGGTGCGCAAGCCAATGGTATCGCGCCTCCCAATACGTCGCCGGCGAGCGATCGCGCAGCGCGGCATCTTCCAGCAGTCGGGCCCAATGCGATTCGGCATGTTGCAGAGCATCCGCCGCCGTGTCACCCGACGCCGACGCGGCGACGCGCTCCTCCAGCCGGGCGACCTCCAGCATGTACCGGCCGTTGGATGGTTCGCCCGCGACCAAGGCCGCGATCGTCGCCCTCGCTTCGTCAAACCGCCCCGTGCGAATCCAAAGGCGCGCCAACTCCATCTTCACGCGGCGGGCTTCTGCCGACGCCCGATCACCGCGATCGAGCCGGCCGGCGATCCGCTCCAGGGCCTCGGCGGCATCGGCGGCCACGCGATCCGACTCCGCGCCGCTGCGAGATTTTCCGAATCCCTCAACGGCCGTGACAAGCTCGGACGCCAGCGCCATTAGCGTCGCGCCGGACGCGGACTCGATATCAGCGTCCAGATACTCCGCGATCAGGGCCCTGGCCTCTTCGCGTCGGCCCAGACCGTAAAGACAACGAAGTCGAAGCGGCAACGCGCCGTCGCTCGAGACCATCGTCGCGAGGACTTCCAGCGCCGCGTCGAAATCCCGCAATCGACTGCCGGCATAAAGTTCGGCCGCTGTCTGAAGCGCCCGCTCGCGCCATTCGGCGAGCTTCGCCGCTTCCTCGCCGCCGGGGTCCGGGGCGGTCGCCAAATACTCCGAAAGGTCATGCCCGAGTCGTCGCCAACTTCTGGCCGCCTCATGGGCCAGGCGCTGCTTCGTCAGGTCGTCCGCCGAATCGTAAAGCTGCTGTCGGCCATGCGTTGCCCGCAGGCGACCCTCCCAGTAACGCGCATTGCCGCGAGTCATGCGCTCGAAAGCGGCGATGGCCATGTCGACGTCGCCGATCTCTTCGAACGCCAGCCCCGCCACCCAGCGGGCCTCCGCGGCCGACTCCTGGTCGGCATGCGCATCGGCAAACGACGCGGCGGACTTCGCCAGTCGTCGATAATCATCGGCCACTCGTGACGACGCCGCCACCGCTTGCCACGACTGATATGCCGCCATCCGGCTCTGCTCGAGCAACGCCGCCGCCCCTTCGGCGCCGTCGACGGCCTCGAACGCCGCGGCCGCCTCGCGGAACCGACTCATCCTCGAGTAGCAGACGCCAAGCTGATACTGCGCGCGAGCCGCATCGGCGCCGACGTCCGCGTGTTGCAGCATGGCCTCCAGCGCCGCAACGGCCCGTTCGTCATCCTCGCCGCGCATGGCCGTTTCAGCCGCGAGCGCCAGCTCCGGCGGCGTCATCTCGTCGAGCCGGCGCTCATCGCCACCGAGCACGCTCATATAGGCCCGCGCCGCTTCCGCCATCGCCCCGCCGCGCGCCATCCACGCCGCCAGTGACGATCTCGCCCGGTCCCTTAGCTCGGCCTCTCGCGGCGCGGGCGTCGCGGCGTCGCCGCCCTCAAGGACGTCCACGTAGTCACGAATCAACGGGGCGAGGCGAACGTAAAACGACGTGCCGTCGTCCGCATCGCCCGGAAGGGCCGCCAGCCGATCGAGTGCCCTCCGGGCGGCGGCGTAGTCTTTCATCGCGATCAGCGTCCTGGCCCGCTCGAAGGATGCGCGGACCACCAGGGCCGGCGGCGCCGCGGAGCGTTCGACGCGGACCAGCGCCGCCAGCGCCTCGTTGGGGCGACCCAGCTCGCGCAGCGCCATTCCGATTCCGATCAGTGCGTTGTATTTCCGCTCGGTATCCGATTGCCACCGGCTGATCACATCGAACGAGCCCATCGCGTCGGCGAGGAGAATGCGCCGGCGCGGCGCATCATCCTCCGCGATCATCCCCAGAAACAGCGACATCCACGCCGATCCCAGCCCCCGGCGCTCGCCGAGCGACCTGACCGTCTCGGTCAGCCCGAGAAGCAAAAACTCCTCGTCGCGCACCGCCATTTCGGCCATCAACACGTCGAGCCGGTCGCCCGCCGCCTCGGAAAGGGCGAGCGCCGCTTCGAGCGATTCGCGCAGCCGCTCGCGCGGAAAATCCAGGCCGCTCGTCAGTTCGTATCGATCCAGATCCGGACCGGCCACGCGCCGCAGCAACAGGTCCGCCAGTTCGATCCGCCACTGCGCCACGTCCACGCGGCGGCGCAGGCCGCGCAGCCAGCCATCCTCTTGCTCCAGGGCGATGACCGCTTCGTATGCCGATCGTGCGGACTGGACGAATCTGCGACGCGTGTCGGCATCGGCCTCCTCGTCCGCCGCCTTCGTGTAGGCCCTGGCCGCGTAAATCCGCCACGCCGGCGATGCGTCCGCGACGAGCGCTTCGATCGCTTCCGGCATGCCGCGGACCGTCAATTGCTCGACGAGGATGCGCATTTCTCCTCGCAGGCGATCGTCGGGGTCGTCGTCGGATCGTCCCTGTTCTTGCGCCGCGGCGAAGCCGGCGACGATGCATGTCACCGCCGCTGCCGCCGGCATTCGTCGGATGGTGCGTTCCATGGCCGTCATCCTCGGCACGTCCCCGATCCAGGAGTCAGTCGTCCGCCTCCGGCGCCGCATCCATGACCGCGGCCCCGCCGGTCACGGCGATCTGCACGTTGCGCATGCCGGCCTGCGCGCAGGCGTCCAGCGCCGAGACGAGGTCCGCGTAGGCCACTTCCGAATCGGCCGAGACCGTCACTCGGCCGAGAGGATCAGCGCCGGCGGCGAGCTTCTCGGCCAGCAGTTCGCGCAGCGCCGAGAACGACTGCTCGGGAAGCGGCAGTCCCAGGACGCAAATCGCCGTGCGATCGTCACCGGGCACCCTGACCAGCGAAATGCGAACGTGCGGCACGATCGCCACGCGCGCCCCGCCGCCGGGACCGATCTGCGTCGGCAAGCGCGTCGCCAGGAGTCCTTCGCTCAACGCAAAGCTGGTGCCCAGCATGAAGAAAACCAGAATGACCATTACGACGTCCACCATCGGCGCCAGATTCGGTATGGCGGTACTGCGAAATCTTCGTTGCCGCCGCCGGGTCATGACCGGTCGTCTCCCTCCGGGACCGCGCTGAATGACACCCGCCGGACGCCGACGTCCGCGCATCCTGCCAGGACCGGCTCGACGACGCCGTACACCAGCCCCCGGTCGGCGCGGATGACGCAATGCAGGTCGGCCAGGGCGCGCCGCCGCCGCTGCACCAGGTCCAGCACGTCTTTGAGGGTCATGACCTTTTCGAGAATGACATATTCGGCATCCTCGCCGCGAGCCGGAGCCGGCCTGATGTTGATCACCATTCGCTCACCGCGGCCGCCGGCATCGGCGTAGTTGATCGCCCGCGCCGACGGAAGGTCGATGGCGCTGTGCGCCCGCTCGACCATTTTCGTCGCCAGCATGAAAAAAATGAGCAGACACATCATCACGTCCACCATCGGCGCGAGGTTCAAGTCCACGACCGTGGCATGCAGGGGGCGACGCATGATGCACCTTCCCATCGGGCGGCGTGTGCACGGACGGACGATCAGGCCGGGGCCGATGCGCCGGGTTTCAGCGGCGCGTGTTGCCCGGCCGTGCCCGATGCTTCCGCGTGCGACGGGGCTGACGCCGGCGCGCCGAAACCGCCGACGGCGAGCGGTCGAAAATACTCCAGCATATCGAGGGCCGCCGCGTGCGCCGCCACGGTCATGGCGTCCACGCGGTTGCGGCAGATGCCGAAGGACCCCAGCGCGACGATCGCCACGGCCAACCCGAGAAACGTGTTGACCAGTGCCAGACTGATCCCGCCCGCCAGGTCATCCGGCTTATAGGCGCCGTGGGTGGCCTGCATCTGGCCGAACGCCTCAATCATCCCCAGGACGGTGCCCAGCAGCCCCATCAGCGGCGCGAGGTTCCCGATCACGTTGAGGTATTCGACCTTGCGAAACAGCCGGCTGCTCCACGCATCGGCGCGCTCTTCGGCCGCGCCGTGCATGGCGTCGAAACCGTGCCGGCCGTGGCGCAGCCCCGCCGACAGCACATCGGCGAACATCGTGCGGCTGCCCTTGAGATGGTCGATGCATTCGCGGAACTTCCTCGATTCGATCAGCGACCGCGTCGCCTCCACCTCCGCGTCCACGACCATCGTCGATCTGCGGATCGACCAGAAATGCTCGGCGATCAGCGTCACCGCCGCCAGTGACATTGCCAGAATAATGACGCCCGGCCATTCGGCGCCCTCGCGGATCACCTCCAGGAGCGACCGACCCCCCCCCGCGGCCCCATCCGCCGCCGCAGCGGACGCGCCGCCGCCGCAACAAACAACCGCCATCATGACGCCAGCGAGCCGTCGCCGACCCGTTTCGATTCCGGACGCACGGCCGCCGACCCGCCCGCCGCCGCGCTTCGTCGCTCGATTCGCGATTCTGTCTTGATGGCCGAAACCCATCGGCGCCCTCAAGGTTGTGCCCGGATGTCCTCGGCGGTCACGTGCTTGAAGACGCCGCCGTTCTCCTCGGCGATCGAGCGCAGCACCCGCTCGCCTTCACCCACCGTGTCGTACACGAACAGAATCGTGTTGACCACCGTTCGCCGGTCCTTGTTCATCTCGCCGATCATCGCGAGGATCTTCCGATTGTGCCCGCGGAAGTCGCCGTCGGTCAGCAAGAACACGACGTCTGCCCGGTATTTCAACGCCTGGCGAATCGATTCGATGGGATTCGTCGAACCCGTCGGGATCACGTCGCGGATCGCCGCAAACGCCCGCCGCTTGCGCGACAGGTCCGCTGCCAGCGGCTTGCGAAACAGCCGCTCCGGCTCGCCATCGTTAAACCACAGCACGTTGAACGACTGCTCGGGCTCCAGCGAGCCGATGGCCTTCATCAATTCGCGTTGCAGCGCCTGGAACGTGTCAGACATCGACTCGCTGCGGTCCATGACGTACACGATCGACCGCGCCCGTTGTCCCTCTCCGACGCCCCAGAGACTCCCGACCGGCCCGCCGCCGGCCAGGTCTCGATCTCCCAGCCCGCTGCCGGCCTGGCCGCTTCCGCTTCCGGTGACGAATCCGCTCCCCGCACTGCCTTCGCCGATTCCGGTGACGTCCAGCCGCCCCAACTCCGTCGCCGCGGGAGCTGGGTCGCCCAGGCCGATCGCGGGAACCGGCGCCATCGCCTCCGAAAGCGAGGACGACAATCGTTCAGCCGCCGAGTCGACCTTGACGCGGCGCCCTCCCGCGACAGACGAGTCGGGGCGATCGATCATGGCCTGGCCCGGAAACTGGAAGCCGCCGCCCGCGGTCCGTGACGGCGGCGCGTCCGTGATCAGTTCGGCCGTGAACTCCCGCTCAGCGACCGCCGGGCTCGACTGCACTGCCCAGGTCAGGATGCCCAGGACAGCCAACACCGCGAGATGCACCGCGACGCTCAGCCCGATCGAACCGGCGAATCGACCCGCGCGGCCCCGCGCCAGCGGCGCGCTGCCGAACCGGCGAGTCTGTCGGACGATGATCCCTCGGCGTGGGCCCCCGCCTGGCTTGCTGCTGACTGCCGGATTCAACGAGTCTTGGCTCCAGAAGCGGCCGGAGGTTGCCGCATGAAGGTGGAGTGACGGCCTGTCGACCACTCTGATTATATCGATGGCATGGTGAGTCTCAACGCCCGATCAGGCCCCCTCGACGGTCTTTCGCGCTGCTCGCCCGCTGGCGACGATGAGAATCTGGCGCCGTCAGGGCGCCGCCAGCATTCGCTCGCACGCTCGCACCGTGTTCTCCAGCAGCTTGGCCACCGTGACGGGCCCGACGCCGCCGGGCACCGGTGTAATGGCCGCGGCGATGGACGCCACCTCATCGAATCGAACGTCGCCCACGGTCCGGATCCGCTCGACGCCATCAGCGTCGAGCACCGTGACGCGGTGCGTGCCCACGTCCACGACGACCGCCCCCGGGGAAACGTGCTCGGCGCCGATGAGCCCCGCCGAGCCGGCGGCCACGACGAGCAACTTGGCCGACCGCGTGTGCTCGCGAAGATCGCGCGTCCGACTGTGGCACTGAGTGACCGTCGCGTTGGCCGCCAGCAGGAGCATCGCCAGCGGCTTGCCGACGATCACGCTGCGGCCGACGACGACGGCATCGAGCCCGGTCATGTCGGGCACGACCGACCGGAGGCATTCGAACGCCGCGGCGGCCGTGCAAGGCACCAGCGCATCGCGACCCATCATCAACAGGCCCAGATTCTCCGCCCCCACGCCCTCCACGTCCTTGGCCGCGGCTATCCGCTGCTGCACCGAAAAGGCGTCGTCCCCCCGCGGCAACGGCAGGTGCAACATGATCCCGGAGATCGACGCGTCAGCGTTCAGCGCGTCGATCTCGTCGATCAAGGGCGACGAGCCGACGTCCGAAGGCAGACGGACAAGCCGATAGTCGATGCCGGCCTCTTCGGCCCGGGCCTCCTGCGAACGCGCGTAGCTCAGTGCCGCCGCGTCGTCACCCGCCAGGATGGCCGCCAGGCAAGGCGGATGTCCGCCGTGGCGCAGCGCTCGGGCGCGCCGGGCCACGCCGTCACGGATGCGACCGGCGATGGCCTTGCCGTCAATATGGGTCGCTAACACTGCTCGGGGTACTCCGGATGACTGACACTGCGACAGTCGGGGGAGTATAAATCCCGCGCGACCGATCGCCCACCCTCACCGCGGCGTCAGCGGGAGCCCTCGATCACACGGCGAACGGCGCGCTCAAATTCGCCGTCCAGAGCGCCGAACTGCGCTTCGAACTCGGCGAGCGCCCCAGCGGCCTGACCGCTTTCCGTCGGGCCCTGGAGAAACGCACCCAAGGCCCGCGGTCGTGTCTCGCACAGGAAATAGACCAGCGCCCACGCCGACGCGTAGGCCTGCGCGGAGTCGTCATGATCCGGCGCCAGCACGCGGGCGTCCGCGACGACCTCGCGCATCGGCACGGACCTGCTCCCCCGCGGCGCCTGAAGATAGTCCAGCCGGCGAAAACCGTTTGGCATGTCGTCGGTTTCGAATTGCATGGCCAGGCCCTCGTGGAGCCACGTCCGGAGGCGCGGCGTCCCGCGTTCCAATCCATACTCCGCCAGGACCTGATGGGCCAATTCGTGCCGAAACACGGTGCGATGAATGTTTTCTTCGCCGACCTTGATCTGCGCTTCGCGGATCAGGATTCGGCGCGACGCCTCGCGGACGTCGTCGCCCTCGGCCGCCTGCCGCTCGATTCGCCGCCGCGACGCTTCGATCTCCCTGCGCCGCGCGAGAACGGGCGGCGAGTTCGAATACTCGCCCATCACGCAACGCCGCGACCGCTCATCGAAATACCCCGGGGCGATTGCCGCGTTTGCGATGCCCGCCGCGCGGGCGCGGGTCTCGTACTCCCGCCAATCGTCGAAATACAAAACCGCCATTCGATGGCGAGGCGGCGCCGCGTCGAGGCCCAGTTTCGGCGCGAACCGGAGTATCCGTTCCAGAACGCGCTCGCCCAATTCTCCCAGGGCGATCGCCTTTTCGGTCCCGCAGTCGGAAAGAATCGTGAAGTGCGGCGTATACGTCGCCCCGAATCGCGGACCCAATTCGCGAAGCAGCAGCCGCGCTTCAGAGGTGTCCACCGGCAGCGGCGGCGGCGCGCCCGGTTGCCGCCCATCACCGCGTGGTTGGCCCCGGCCCGGCGACGTGACGGACAACGACGCGAGGACCAGGCCAATCGCGATGCGAGGTCGCCGATGCACCATGATGACCCCCGATGGCTGCGTGACAGCGCGTATCCGCGTGCGACGAAACCGACCTCGAGCGCCTACCTGGACGCGAACTCGAATCCCTGCCGCGGCTTGTTCTTGTCGCCCTTGTACGCACTCATCACGACCGGCGACTCGTCGACGAGCCCCTGGAGGTATTTTGCCGCGGCCGGCAGGATGCGATCCGCATCGGCCAGGTCGGGATTCCAGAGCTTCGGCCACTCCACGACGAGCGACCCGCGATATCCGATGCCCTTGAGCAATTGCACCAGTCGCGGCCACTCCACGTCACCCTGTCCCGGCGGGACGTATGCCTCGAAATACGCGCCGTCGAACTTGGCATCCGTCACGTGAACCTGCGCGATGCGGGCCCCGAGCCGGGGAATCGACGTCGTCGGCCGTTCGCCGCGGCATCGCGCCGCGAAGGGACTCCAGCAACACATCACCGCCTGAGAATTCGCCGCGTCGGTGAGATACCACATCGAAGCGCTGTCGGCGAAGTCGCCGCTGTTCTCGATCAAGACGACCACGCGATGGGCCGCCGCGTACCGGGCCAATTCGCGAAGGGCCTGGCCGATTCGCCCCAGCACGACTTCCCGCCGCTCGTTACCGAGCCACCGCGCCCGCGGGATCTCCGCCCCGAAGACCCGGACGTACCGAACCCCCAGCCGCCCTGCCAGTTCGATGTACTCGCGCGTTTGCTGCTGATTCTCGGCGACCTCGCGCGGATCGCGCATGTGAAACGCGCACGACGTCGCCAGGCAGGTCAACTCGATGCCCGTGTCGCGCAGGAGCCGGGCGACGCGCAGCGGATTGGACGCGAGCTGCGGCGCCACCGGAAGGTGCATTTGCCCCTCCAGGCCGCGCAGCTCGATGCCCTGATAGCCGTATTCCTTGGCCCTGGCGACCATCGTCGCCAAGTCCCACTGCGGGCACGCCACGCTGCTGAAGGCGAGCTTCATATTCGGCGGCTCCCGTCGATCCCCAGACTCCCGGACGCGGCGGTCATGCCGGACACGATAGACACCGGGGCATCAACCGTCAAAGCGACCAGATACGGCGTGGCGGCGGCCCATGCGGCCGGTGGTCGGCGAACGGGCCCCGACCTGCCAAGAGTCAAGACCGCCCTCGCCTATCGGAGGGGCGGCCGTGCGAATCGTACGAGGGTAATCGACGTGACCGGTGTCGTGCCGGTTAGTATCGCGTCGTTGCCGCGATGAGGCGACAGTGGTTCGCAAAGAAATCGCCCCGCGTCGAACGTGGGCCACGGCGCCTGAGCCGCCATGGCGAAACCGAAGCGAACGCAACCGGGGCTAAATCGTGAAAGTGTTCACGAAATTGAGAATCGCGCCGCCCACGGCCGCTCGCACCGGCGTCAGAACAAAGTCGGTGGCCAGGATGCTGCCCCAAACGGCCGGAATCAGGGCGAAGGCATTCGAGCAGCCGGTCGCCAGAGGCAACAACAGAATCGACAAGAGCACCAAGATTCGGCTTCGAGCGGACTGAGTTCGCATGGCGTTCCTTTCGGCAATTGCGGCGAGGACGGCTCACTTTCTTTCCGCCGCGAGACTGCCGAATAGTCTACGCCAACGACCGCTAAAACGCAACAAAATTGATGTCGATTCCAAACAGGCCGAAGATGGCGTTGAGCAGGGCCGCACCTATTTCAAGAAACGGCAGGAACAGATTGTTGATCGGGCTCAACGTAAAGAGGGCCTCGATCCCATTGCGAAGTATTGGTTCACCCATGATTGGTCCTCCCCCAAAAGGGTCTTCTCACTCAAACTCGAATGTCACTTTATCGGCACGATCGCCGGCCCGGCCGGCGCTGACGCCTCCAACGAAGCGTCAGCAACCCGGCAAAGCTGGCCGTTAACATCAGCGGGCAGCCCATTCCGCATACGGGGGCCCGGAACAGATTGCTGAACAGAAGACTGACGCCCGACTGCGGGCCGGTGCAGGGCTGCGGCTCCGGCGGTTCCGGCGTCGGCGCCGGCTCGAAATCCTCACACTCGTCGGGAACGTTGTTGCCGTTCACGTCGGCGCTGACGTCGCCATCGCCGTCGGGATCCGTCGAATCGACGTCGCACAGGTCCGGCACGCCGTTGCTGTTGCAGTCGGCCAGCGCCGGTTCGCACTCGTCCGGAATGTCGTTCGAATTGCAGTCCAGACTCGTGCCATTGGCGATGTCGTCACGGTCGTCAATGTCGTTTTCATTGCAGTCCTTGAAAACGGTCACGTCGGTCGTGCTGTCAATCGGCGGCGGCAATTCCTCAAAGCCCTCGACGCCCTCGTCCTGCTCACTCTCCTCGATGACGAAACTGCACGTCAGCGTAATCGTACAATCCACCGGGCAGCCGGCGACCGACGTGTCGATCGTCAGCGTCGCCATCGGATCGTTCACGTCGCTGATCGTCGCTCCGGGACAGGTCGTCGACCACTCGCCGACGACGAACGCTTCCGGCGCCTGACCCTTGCTGACGCCGTTCAGTTGGATGACCACGACGTCGCCATCCTCGCACTCGGCCGAATAGGGGCCGCCCACGTCGCACTCGATCAACGCACAGCCGAACTCGTCGATCGCGTCGCCGTCCGGCGTGCCGGGGCAGAGGTCGTTGCAGTCCAGGACTCCGTCACCGTCGGAATCGATATCGGGGAACCCGCAACCGCAGACGCCCGGGTCCGTCTTGTTCGGATCCTCGTCGCATTCCTCGCAATCATCGATCGCGCCGTCGGAGTCCGTATCGGTCTCGCACTCGTCGGGCGTACCGTCGCTGTCGCAGTCCTCGCTGACCTCCATGTTGCCGTCCGGATCGGACTCATCGACGTCGCAGTCGTCCGGAACGCCGTTGGAGTTGCAATCCACTTCGCAATCGTCGGGCGTGCCGTTCGAATTGCAGTCGTTCATGTCGAGCTCGCACTCGTCCGGGGTGCCGTTCGAGTTGCAGTCGTTCATATCGACTTCGCAGTCGTCGGGCGTGCCGTTCGAGTTGCAGTCGTTCATGTCAAGCTCGCACTCGTCCGGGGTGCCGTTCGAGTTGCAGTCGTTCATATCGACTTCGCAGTCGTCGGGCGTGCCGTTCGAATTGCAGTCGTTCATGTCCAGCTCGCACTCGTCGGGCGTGCCGTTCGAGTTGCAGTCGTTCATATCGACTTCGCAGTCGTCGGGCGTGCCGTTCGAGTTGCAGTCGTTCATGTCGAGCTCGCACTCGTCCGGGGTGCCGTTCGAGTTGCAGTCGTTCATGTCGACTTCGCAATCGTCGGGCGTGCCGTTCGAATTGCAGTCGTTCATGTCCAGCTCGCACTCGTCCGGGGTGCCGTTCGAGTTGCAGTCGTTCATGACGACTTCGCAGTCGTCGGGCGT